>Ga0210406_10000854_pt1 | contig 39733 bp, 37 predicted proteins | sample IncBWC30MmetaG_FD_155454 | JGI IMG/M metagenome (GOLD analysis project Ga0210406, IMG submission 155454) | Forest soil microbial communities from Barre Woods Harvard Forest LTER site, Petersham, Massachusetts, United States - Inc-BW-C-30-M | ecosystem: Environmental > Terrestrial > Soil >... | reverse complement strand
CTCCTGCGGCAGCCACCGCGGTTTCATGATCAATCCTCCGCCATGCGCCCCCAGTTCTATGGGAAAGTGTGTTGGCACCGCTTTCGTTTTTTTTCAAAGTTTTCCTTGACTTTTCTCTATCTCATACTACAGTTAATCTCGTAGATAATTCTGTTGGAGTGCGGGAGCTTGCTCCCGCTTTTTCTTTTTTGGCTGGCTTTTCGGCTCATACCTGGCTTGCTCAACGAAAAACAGTTCCTTTAAAATCAAGCATTTATGAAATGTAAATTTCGTAAACGCTTTGTTTTGATATTCTTGCAAATTGGTGGGGGGGGGGTATCAGGGGGGTAAGACCTGAACTAGACGCAACAGTTTACGACTCGACGAGGCCCTTCTTAAGCATCTCCTCGTCGCTGAGCCACAGATCAGGGATGTTGGCTGAGCCGAGTCGAAGAATATCTTGCAGCGCGCCGCGTACTTCTCTCAAATGAAAATCCACGCCAATGCGCTCCAGCAATTCGATCAGCGCCTGCGCGCCTTCCGCCAGCGCCGGCTTGGGAAGCGTGCCAACACGGTCCAGCCGGTGATAGGTCACGACGTAAATGGCGCTAGTTCCGGTGCCGTGCCTCACGATGTGGAGGAACCCGCGGGTCTTGGGCTTTGCGGGGGCGAGCCGCGCTGCTGCTCCTGAGCCGGAGGGGAGGGCGCTCATCGCGTTTGTGGTCTCGTCTCTCCTTTGCGTCTCAGCTGCATCCGCTCGTGCTGCCGCAGTTTTCGCATTTGTAGCACGCGCCGTTCGGCACCATCAGCATGCCGCACTCGCTGCAAGCGGGCGCGCCCTCGTGGGCGTTGCCCAGTCTTGACGCCGACAACGCCGCTTGCATGGCATCCAGGTTGGCCTTCGTCATCGCCGGCAGCACCGCCGATGGAGCAGCCGTGGCGGCATTCTCCGCCGGCGCGGCCGCGTTCAACTTCAAGTAATCCGCGGAGATGAATCGCCCGCCCAGCCACCGCGCGATGTAGTCCAGTACCGACGAAACAAATCGTATGTTCGGATTCGGGGTGATGCCCGAGGGCTCGAAACGCGTGTTCAGCAGCTTGTCCACGAACACTTTCAGCGGCACGCCATACTGCAAACCCAGCGAAATGGTCAGCGCCAGTCCGTCCATCACGCCGGAAAGCGTCGAGCCTTCCTTGGCCATCTTGATGAAGACCTCGCCCGGCCGCCCATCGTCATACATCCCGACGGTGATGTAGCCTTCGTGCCCGCCCACGCTGAACTTGTGAGTTATCGACGCGCGTTCCACGGGCATTTTCTCGCGCTGTTGCCGCGCAAACAGTTCACGCTGCATCGGTTCCAACACGACGGCAGCGGCTTCAGCCTGCTTTTCTTCTTTTTTTCCGCCCGCGTTGAGCGGCTGCGAACGCTTGGAATTGTCCCGGTAGATGGCCACGGCTTTCAGCCCCACCTTCCACGACTCAATATACGCGTTCGAGATGTCTTCGACGGTCGATTCCTCGGGCATGTTGATGGTCTTCGAAATCGCGCCCGAAAGGAACGGCTGTGCCGCCGCCATCATCTTCACGTGCCCCGTCCAGGTGATCGAACGCCCGCCACCCTGCGGCGCCAGCGAGCAATCGAACACCGGATAATCTTCCATCTTCAGGTGCGGTGCGCCTTCAATCTTTCCGTTTTTGTCGATGTAGGAAACGACGTCGCTGGTCTGCTCCGGCGTGTAGCCCAGCTTCATCAGCGCCTGCGGCACGGTGTTGTTCACGATCTTGATCAATCCGCCGCCCACCAGCTTCTTGTACTTCACCAGCGCCAGGTCTGGCTCGATTCCCGTGGTGTCGCAGTCCATCATGAACCCGATGGTGCCGGTAGGCGCCAGCACGGTCACCTGCGAATTTTTATAGCCATACTTTTCGCCGTGCTTGAGCGCGGTGTCCCACGATTCCTGCGCGGCCAGGAACAATTCCGTCTGCACGTGCTCCGGCTTGATCCCGCGCATCGCCTCGCGGTGCATGCGAATCACGTCCAGCATGGGCTCGCGGTTCACTTCGTAGCCCGGGAACGGCCCCATGCGCTCCGCAATTCTCGAGGATTGCGCGTACGCTTCGCCGCACATCAGCGCGGTGATCGCGCCGGCCATGTCGCGCCCTTCCTCGGAGTCATACGGCAGCGCCATGGACATCAGCAGTGCGCCGAGGTTGGCGTAGCCCAATCCGAGCGGCCGGAAGTCATGCGAATTCTCCTGGATCTTCGGCGTCGGGTAACTCGCGTTGTCCACCAGGATTTCCTGCGCCGTGATCGTCACGTCCACGGCATGCTTGAACGCTGCAACGTCGAACTGCCCGCTGGCGTTGACGAATTTCATCAGATTCAGCGAAGCCAGGTTGCAGGCCGTGTCATCCAGGAACATGTATTCCGAGCAGGGATTGCTCGCGTTGATTCGCGCGGTGTTCTTCGCGGTGTGCCAGCGGTTGACCGTCGTGTCGTACTGCATCCCGGGATCGCCGCAGTGCCAGGTCGAATCCGAAATCTTCATCATCAAATCGCGCGCCCGCAGCTTTTCATTCGGCTGCCCGTCGATCACGTTCTTCGTCCACCAATCCTTGTCCTCGACCACCGCGCGCATGAAATCGTCCGACACGCGTACCGAGTGGTTCGCGTTCTGGAAGAAAATCGAAGCGTACGCGTCGCCGTCGATCGAGCTGTCGTAGCCCTGCTCGATCAGCACGTGCGCTTTGCGCTCTTCCTTCATCTTGCATTCGATGAACTCGACGATGTCCGGGTGATCGATATTCAGGATCACCATCTTCGCCGCGCGCCGCGTCTTTCCGCCGCTCTTGATCACACCGGCGAAAGCATCGAAGCCCTTCATAAAGCTCACCGGGCCGGACGCGATTCCGCCGCCCGAGAGCGTTTCCTTGCTTCCGCGCAGCGTCGAAAAATTCGTCCCCGTGCCCGAGCCCCACTTGAAAAGCATCCCTTCGGTGCGCGTCAGCCCCATGATCGATTCCATGTTGTCGCTAACCGAATTGATGAAGCACGCCGAGCACTGCGGCTTCGGCTGCACGCCCACGTTGAACCACACCGGCGAATTGAAGGCCATCTTCTGCTCGACCAGCAAGTGCGTCAGCTCGTCGCGGAACGCATCCTGCGACTCCGCATCCGCAAAATACCCGCACTCTCCGCCCCATCGCACGATGGTGTTCACCACGCGGCCGATCAGTTGCCGCACCGATCCTTCGCGCTGGGCCGTCCCGGGCTTTCCGTGGAAATACTTGCTGGTGACGATGTTTGTGGCCGTCTGCGACCAGCCCTTGGGCACCTCAACGTCTTCCTGGCGGAAGATCGTCACGCCCTTCTCGTTTCCAATTAACGCCGTGCGCTTCTCCCATTCGACCGCGTCGAAAGGAGACCTCTTCCCGTCGGTAAAGTACCGCTGGAAGCTCAGACCTTTTCCCGCGCCATGCGCCGGCTTCTCTGCGGCCGTGCCCGTGGCAAGGGATTTTCCGTCCAATGCGTGTTTCACCGTAGCCATCCGTCCTCCGCGCTCCTGGGTCCCCACTCGCGCGGGGGGAACCCTCTTATTTTACTCCTCTGCGTCCCGCAGAGGTACCGCGCTTCGCTTCAGGGTCTGGTCTGAAGCTAGCGCCGCTTTGATTCCAGCGGGTCGTGGAAGCGGGCAGCGAAAAAAAAGCCGACCGCAGTGCGGTCGCACTTAAATTCCAGCGCAAAACGCCAACGCCCTGCCGCTGGCCGGTGGTTCGCACTCAGCCTAACAGCAGGTGCTCCGCCTGAAATACGGGCGCGGGGCAGGTATTTCGCGCTCGATTTTTTCGTTTAGAAACTGGGCCGCTTCGTGGACTCCCACGGACCTCGGTGCATCCCCGACTCGGTCCGTCCGGCGCCTGCACGTCCCCCGAATCTGGAATCGCAGTATCAACGGATATAAATATTCTGTCAAGAGGAAAACGCAAAATGTCGTTGTCCTTTTCGTACTGTGTCTATTTGTAGTGGTGCCATTCCTGCTCAACCGCTTCCCATTCAACACTTTTCGCGTGGTTATCTCTCACGCTACACTACTGCTATCCGTTTCAATATGAAACGCACGCTGCCATCCCTCGCCATCTTTTTTCTTTTTCCTCTTCCTCTTTTCGCGCAAACCGCTGCGCCAGCCTCCGCCCCGCCCATCTTTCCGTCCGCCCTCGGACAGAAATTGCATCTCGCCGGAATTCCTAATGCCGGGAAAGTCACCGATGTCCTGTATCGCGGCGCACAACCCAAGGAACTGGGCCTCTCGGAGCTGAAAATGTTGGGCATCACCACCATCGTGGATCTGCGCGGCGAGGACCGCGAAAAAGTCGCTTGGGAGCGTAAGCGCGCCGAATCGCTGGGCATGCGCTTCGTCCACATCCCCGTGAGCGGCTGGGCTCCGCCAACCGACGAACAGGTCGCCCAATTTCTCTCTCTTCTCCGCGACAATCCGGGACAGAAAATCTTCGTGCACTGCCGTTTCGGTGAAGATCGCACCAGCGTTTTCATCGCCGCTTATCGCATAGCCGCGGAGAAATGGCCTGCTGAGCAAGCCATAAGAGAAATGTATTTCTTCGGCTTCAACGGTTTATGGCACCCCTCCATGAAAGTATTTGTCCAAGATTTTCCTTCGCGGTTGAATTCTGTGCCCGGCCGCGCTCCCCTCCGCGCTCCCCCCTCGCAACGCTGATCCGCCAGATCCGCCGTTCCACTACAGACGAGCTGACCTAAGCTGTGGCTCCTAAGTCCTTCAGAGTGAGTACTACCAGGCTGCCCTCGGTATTTGCGCCGCGTGATCCGTCCGCCGGCAGTAATCTGCCAATATGAAACAACTTGTTCACAATGAGACATAAACTCACGGACCAAATGTGCTATTCCTTTGTCCGTGACCACGGTACTCCAGCAGGCTCGAAAGCAGGGTCTTTGAGGCCGCCATGACTCGCCGACGCCAAAGCTCTTTTCAACCAGCAGTATTTCTAACAAAAATGGGCGCGAAAAGCCTTATCGCCGTATTTCGCGAGGGGCAGGCCATCTGTTCACAGGGCGACGCTGGCAAAGAAGTGTTCTATATCGAGAAAGGGCAAGTGAAAGTCACGGTTAAGTCCAAGCGGGGTAAGCAGACGGTCCTCGCGATTCTCAATGGTGGAAACTACCTGGGTGCGGGATGCATGACGGGTCAAGCTTTCCTCACCGCGACCGCCACGGCCATTACAGGATGTAAGATACTGGTGATCGAAAAGAAGGAGATGAAGCGCGCTCTCCACAATGGCCATGAGTTCTCAGACCATTTCATCGCCTGCTTGCTCGGACGGAATATCCGGATCGAAGAGGACTTGATCGATCAACACTTAAGTTCCTGCGAGCAACGGCTGGCTCGCGCGCTGTTGTTAATCGCCCGCTACGACAAGATACGCAAGCCAACCGCCATCATCCCGAAAATTAATCATGGGACACTCGGGGGATTGATCGGCTCAACCCGCAGCCGCGTCTGCTACTTTATGAATAAGTTCAAGAAGCTCGGGTACATCGAATATGGAGAGAGATTGCGAGTTCACAATTCGTCGCTCAGCGGCGTTTTGAAAGACTCGATATTTTCCGAACTGCGTGCTGCTCGACCGTGCTGATCTGCTGTCTAATATTAGACACCTCAAGCCTCAACTTCTTGCGTCATAGGACGCCGCCGCCCGCTTTTTAAGCATGTTTCAGCCTGAAAGTACTGTTCTCTTTTACACAGGATTAGGCCTATACTCCGGCCATGCCACGCAAGCTGGTATGGATTGAGGAACAGAACTTTCAGGGCTTCGGTTGCTCCGAGTGCAACTGGTTGTTTAAGCCTTCCAGCGCGCTCCTGGACGAATCACTGGATCGCATGAAGGAGAAGTACGAAGCCCAGCGCGACAAAGAGTTTGCTGCCCATGTTTGTGTCAAGCGCCCGGGAGCCGCGCACCCAAAGACCGAATAGGCCGCAGCGGTCATTTAGAACCTTGCAGGTGCAAGTTACAAACATGCGAGACGAAGAGTGGATCAAAACGCTTGAAGACGGCAGAAGAGTGAAATTCATCTACCAAGAGCTGGCGGAAGACGGGGCGTTTATCACCGCGCAGCTTGCAGGAAATGAAGTCGTCTATTCGGTCGTATTGACCAAAGCAGGAAACCCGTTGAGTCGTGAAGATGTTGAGAGTCATTTCAGGGGCGAGCTTTCAAAGAAGTGAACAGCGTAATGAATTGGCATAATCTCATTCTGCATGACTGAGAACAAACTATACGAACTTGCTGAACTATTGGCAGAGCTTGAACAAAACCTTGGAGGCTCAAGGTGACGAAAGACCTTGAGCGGAGGCGGCTGCTCCTTCGCAAAATGAGCCGATTGTCTGCAGAAATCGAACGCAACACTATCGCGCCGAAATGAGTCATTACCAGATGGCGGGTATGGGCGGGGCGGAGACGTGCCCTGGAAGGTGTCCGGAAATCAGGACCAATAGCGAAGCCTGCTTATCAATGCTTCTAGCCGCGGGCGATCTTCCTCACTCACTGCCGTGAACTTCATTGCTAAACCATGACCGGGCTCGGCACGCCGCACAACTGCGTCGGCCCTGATCTGTCCCTCCTGGACAAGAAATTCGAGCTTGGCCGTCGAACCCACTCCCCTGGGCTTCGGTGTCTCGACAAACAGACCACCCAGGCTCAAATTCCGAACTCGTGAAATGTCTTCACGTCCAACACACCGCCAATCGACCCACACGCGCTCGTGCGTCTCGACTCGGGAGGTGAACCTCCTTGAATGGAAAACGGCTTGATGCAACATGTGCCACCACCGCCTGCGGGCTTTCCAGAGATGGCGGAATGCAGAAGTACGCAGGACTTGACGAGCGGGAATCATTGGGAACGATAGGTCTAAGGAAGTTGAGAGCGCTACCGTTAACCCAGTCCCCGCCTCTTAACTGGGGGACAACAGCGGTCGGATAGTAGACTTAAGCATCTGCGATTGCAATATGAAAATGGGTCCGACGCGGCGTTTCTCTGGCCCTCCTAGACCAACCATGGGTGTCATGTCCTTGTCTGCTGTCCAATATTAAACACCTCAAGCGTCCACTTGTTGGGGCGTGGGGCACTTAGGCCCGCTCTCTAGCATGTTTCAGCCTGAAGACAATTGTTCTCTTTTACACAACCGATTCAAGCTGGAACGCTACCACTCAAGAACTTCTTGACGAGAATGAAATGGTTGCGCTATACGCAGTCAGGTGGCGTCTCTATGCGGGCATCCACGGCTTCCGGGAAGATCAAATCCAATATAAAACTCAAGCAGAGGCTCGGTTTCCATGCCCAAGCTTTTCTCGATTCGGCCGGCGTAGCCAGAAGAGTTGTGGAACATCGAAGATTGCAGAAAATCTACTCTCAAGGCGATCCCGCTAAGAGTGTGATGTACGTTCAAAAAGGCGGTGTAAAGCTCTCCGTTGTCAATGAGGTCGGCAAAGAAGCAGTCCTCGCTATTCTGGGACCAGGTGACTTTTTTGGCGAGGGAGCCATGGCAGGTCAGTCTGTTCGAATGGGGACGGCGACCGCGATTACACCCACGACGTTACTCGTTATTGAAAAAAGCGAGATGATTCGCGCGCTCCACGCTGTTCCAGATCACTGTTGCTAACAGGGCTTACCACCGCAGATCTCGGATTGTTTGTCAGACGGGGATTTACGGATGTCCAGGACCGTGGGGAACTCTTTTCGCCTTAACCGCCTCAGCCGCGCGAAGCTTCCGGTCCACGTGTGGTCCTAAGCGCGGAGCACCGGAATGCAGCAGACAGCGCTTTCCAGAAGCTACTAGGCAGGTAGGACAGGGCACGGATAAGAGCATTTCAGGCGCCAGGTCTTTCATTTTCATCACGACAGAGTGCAATGAAACATTCTGGAAAACTGTTCCATTTTGAACAGTACGCGTACCGGCCCTCGGAAATTGTCACTCCTACCGGACGACTCTTGGTTAAGGGCTTCCCAGGCGAAAACAGCACTTCTCCAGAAGCGGGACCAAGAACATTCAACAGGAAAGCTCTTTCCCCGATTAAACACTGAAAACTAAGAACTTAGATCTCTCTTTCTTCTAGTACTTCCGTACCCTTCTCAACAGGACGGTTGCTTCATTTAATAGAACATCCCATTCCTCCATCATTCCATCGACGAGGATTCATCGAGTCTGAGGGAGCGAACTTCTTGCAAGTAGGACGCTACGAAATTCTCGAAATCATCGGCACCGGCGCCAACGGCCGCGTGGCGCGCGCCCACGATTCCATGATCGGCCGCCCCGTCGCCATCAAGCTCTTCCCAAGGGAACTGGCCACCGGCGCGGCCCGCCAGCGGTTCATTCAGGAAGCGCGCGTCGTCGGCCAGCTCTCCCATCCTTCGATCATCACGCTCCACGATATGGGCATCGACGACGCCACACAAACGCCCTATCTGGTCATGGAGTTTCTGGAAGGCCAGCCCCTTGATCGCATTTTGGATAAGGGCAGCATTCCGTTTTCCAGGGCCTCCGCGTGGGCCGCGGAAGTGGCTTGCGCGCTCGGTGCAGCGCACCGCAAGGGCGTGATCCACGGCGACGTCAAGCCCGCGAATGTGCTCATCACCGATGACGGCCGCGTGAAGCTGATGGATTTCGGCATGGCGCGGCTAGCCAGCCGAGATTCAGCCGCCACACCGCTCGTTGGTACACCTGCCTACTGGTGCCCCGAACAAATCATGGGCAGACCCCAGGACGCGCGTTCCGATATTTTTTCCCTGGGTGTCGTTCTCTACGAAATGGTGACGGGCAAACGGCCGTTCGACGCCGATTCCCTTCAGGGCATTTGCGGCCGGGTCCTCTCTTCCACGCCGCTGCCGCCCTCGCATGCGAATCCTTCGCTGCCCGCGGGGTTCGATGGAGTCGTTGCCTGCTGCCTGGCAAAGGATCCGTCCGCGCGCTACGCCACTACCGAAGCTGTCGCGGAAGCACTTTATCCGCTAGCGCGCCGCAAAGTCATTCCGCAAGCGCCGCCGCAAACCAACGGCAACGGTCTGCGCGACCGCGCTGCGCGTCTTCTGCGCTCGGCATGATGATTACGCTGCAAAAGGACCGCTACGAAAGTCTCGGACCCCTCGGTTCGGGTGCCACGAGTCGCGTCGAAAAAGCGCGGGACAACGTCATTGGCCGCATCGTGGCACGCAAAACCTTCTTGAACGGCTTCGGCGAAGACGTCAAGCAGCAGTTCCTTCGCGAAGCCCAGATCATTGGGCAGCTTTCCGATCCTTGCATTGTCCAGCTGTACGACGTCGGAATCGATGAGCAGGGTACTCCCTTCCTGGTGATGGAGTACGTCGCCGGCAAAACGCTTGAAGATCATCTCGGTCCGTCCACCCTGACAACCCAGCGTGCCTGCGCCTGGGCCGCCGATCTCGCCGGGGCTCTGGCGCTAGCCCATCGCGCCGGGATCATTCACGGCGACGTCAAACCCGGCAACATCCTGGTCACGGCGGAAAACAAAGTGAAACTCGGCGACTTCGGTATCGCCCGCTTTGCATCGCAGATTTCCGGCTCCGGCCTTTTGATGGGTACCCCTGCGTACTTGGCGCCCGAACAGATTCAGGGTGAGCCTCCAGATCCGCGCTCGGATCAGTTTGCTCTCGGAATTGTTCTCTATCAGATGCTGACCGGTCTAAAGCCCTTCGATGGCGGTTCTCTCGGCGCCGTCTGCGCCCAGATTCTGAATGCCGACCCTGTGCCTCCCTCGCGGCACAATCCAGCGGTGCCGCAAGCGCTCGACCTCATCATCGCGCGGTGCCTGGCAAAAAACCCCAAAGATCGTTTTGCTTCCTGCGACGAACTCGCTTCCGCGCTTTATCCTCTAGCGCGTTCGCGCCCTCCATCCGCGGCGCCCAAGACCAAGCAGCCATTTTGGTGGTCGCAGCCGGTCGGACAGCGGGACGTTTGGATTACCGCAGCCGCCTGTTTGTTTCTAGCCGCGTCCGTTCAGGTCTCCCGTCCGTTCCGGGCTCGCTTCGTCGTTCCCCCTGCTCCTTCAATGCATTTTTCTCCACCTCGAGTGCCCTCGGAAGCCTTTACCCACACATTGCTAACTGGAATCGAAGCCCCGCAGCCAGGCATCGAAGTTAAGCCCCTCCCTCAAGTGGCGCAAAAACGCCCGAACCGGAGCGTCGTTCGCCTGGCGAAGCTTGCGGCCCCTCCAGCGAAGGAACCCAGCAGTTCAAGAGACTCCCAAGGGAATTCGTCTCCTAATTTCATTGCCGCTCCGTCTCTGGCGTCTGAATCTGCGGCCCAGATTGTTCCCGCCCCCAACCTTCACATCGAAATTATTTCGACTGTCAACGAAGGCACGCTGGCCATCTTCGCGGACCGCGAATTACTTTTCACCACAAACTTGGTGAGCACCACGCCGGGCGAACCGCTCCATTTCGAGCACCCGCTTGCGGCAGGACCGCATCAATTCCGCGTAGCCCTTTACAAACCGGATAAGAGTCTCCGCCTAGAAAAGGAAGGTCTGGCGGAAATTCGTTCTGACCTGGCAAATGCGCTGGCCGTCCATGTAAATCGCCATTCCAAGCTGCTCGTCCGCCGCGAGTTGGCCCTGGATGTCACCTGGCCCGCGGCATCCATGCCGGCTTCCGAACGCGCCGCCGCAACTGCAAAAGCTTCCGCTCTGATGAAGTAATTTCGATTTGAAAATGCTTGGGATTGGATAAGAAGAAAGTTCGCCGCGCTACTCGTACCGCAGCGCTTCTACAGGATCCAGTCTTGCCGCTTTCATCGCCGGCCACACGCCAAAGACCAGCCCCACGCCCACGCTGACCACGATTCCCGTGGCCGCCGCCCACACCGGCACGCTTCCAGGCCACTTCAAGCCGACTCTCACGAGCAGCACCAGGCCATTCACCAGGACGAGCGCGAGCACGCCGCCGACTCCCGTGAGCGCCATGGCCTCCAGCAAGAATTGCCAGGTAATGTCGCCGCTCTTTGCGCCGATGGCTTTGCGGATGCCGATCTCGCGGGTTCGCTCGGTCACGCTGACCAGCATAATGTTCATCACTCCCACGCCGCCAATGAGCAGGCCGATTCCGCTCAGGACGAATGTCGCAAGGGCCACCATTCCGAGAATGCTGTGAAATTCATCCACGATCTGCTGGGAGGTCTGAATGGAAAACGAATTCTTGCCGTTGTAGGGAACGTTGCGACGGCGGCGGAGCACTTCGGTCGCCTGGTCCACTGCTTGATCCAGCAGGTTGGGATAGGCCTGGAAGCGGATGCTATGCTCGTAGGCGCCCGGATAAATTTTCCGGAAGGTGCTGTAGGGAATGAGCACGCGACGGTCTTCGTCGTCCTGGCCAAACATTCCCTTGGGCTTTTCCACGACGCCGATGACGCGAAACGTTGAACCGTCGATCATCACGTCCTTGCCGATTGGCGAAACATTGGGAAAAAGGACCGGGGCAGCATTTTCTCCAAGCATCACAACTTTTTCGCGGTGCAGGTCGTCGCCTTCGCTGATGAAGCGGCCGGCCAACGTCGCCGCATTGGCATAGACCTGGCCGAAATTCGGCTGCACGCCGCGATAATCGATGGCCGTAACTTCACCATTCTTGGTCCGCACGGAATGTGGCTGTTCCCACCAGTTGATGAAAACGGTGACGTCCTTGACCGCCGGACATAACTCTTTAATTGCCAGGCCATCCTCGAGGGTCAGCGGTTTGCGTTCACGTTCGTCTTTCGGGCGGCGGCCATTGTGGGGGCCCTGATCAAAGCGCGAGACGAAAGCGGTATCGGCGCCGTACTGCTTGATGCTTTCCTGCACTTGCTGGTCGAAGCCGGTGATAAGCGCGGCGACCAGCATGATGACGCTGACGCCCAGGACGACGCCAAAGACGGTGAGAAAGCTGCGCAGTTTGTGCGCCCGCAGCGTATCCATCGCCTGCTTGAGATTTTCGCCGTGCTGTTGCGCCATGGTCGTTTCCTGCGAGCCCGTTCGAACGGGACGCAATATTTCCTTAGCCGTCCGCGCGTAGGGCCTCGATAGGATCCAGCTTCGCCGCGCGCATCGCCGGGTAAATGCCGAAGAAAAGACCTACGCCCGTGGAAACAGCGAGCGAAAGAATGACGGCGCTCATCGGCGTGCGCATGGGAATGGAAGTTGCAGCGCGCGCGGCGGCAACGAGCGCGTAGGCAAGAATGATTCCGATCAAGCCGCCCGTGGCCGCAAGGACCGCCGATTCCGTCACGAATTGCAGGACGATGTGTTTTTTCCTGGCGCCCAGCGATCGCCGCAATCCAATTTCGCGCGTGCGCTCCGTCACGCTGGCCAGCATGATATTCATGATCACGATTCCGCCGACCACGAGGAACACCGCGGTCAATCCCACGGCTACCATGAACAGATTGCCCGTCAAGGATTGCCAGAGACCCATGATGGAATCAGACCCAATGATGCCGAAATTATCGGGACCGTCCCAGGGAATGTGGCGCCACGCGCGCAACAACATGCGCGCTTCATCCTCGGAAGCAGAAATCATTTCCGCGTTCTGCGCCTGAATAAACAACACCAGTGAATCTCTTTGCGTGCCCCACTCCTTGCTGAAGGTCTCCAGCGGGATAAAAACGAAATTATCCTGCGATTGCCCGAGCGCACTGCCGATAACCGCCGCGACTCCGATGATTTCATAGCTGTGCGTTCCAGCGCGAATCGATTTCCCGATGGGGTCCACATTGGAGAAAAACTTCTTGACCAGGTCCGCGCCGATGAAGCACACCGGGGAGCGATGCTCCTGGTCGGACGCGGTGAGAAAGCGGCCTGCGGCGACGTTTACGTTGCGAATATCGGAGTAGTTGGAGGTCACTCCCAGAATGCTGACGTTCTCGAGCAGGTCGTTGCCGTAGCGCACGTCGGAGTTGGTTCCGAGGAGGGCGGCGATCTGGCCGGCGGTGCGCATGCCGGTCTTCAGGTTGACAAGCTCTTCGTGGGTAACCAGCGGCCGCTTCTGCGCCTTTACCCAGGCGTCTTCACTGGTGATAATGCCGAAGCGGTTCAGAACGTAGACGTTTGCGCCGAGATTGGCGATGCGATCGGCCACGTAAAAATTGAGTCCGGCGACAACGCTCATCACCGCGACCAGCGTGGTTACGGCCAGGATGACCCCGAGCAATGTCAGGAAACTCCTCAGCTTATGGGCGCGCAGGGCGTCCAGGGAGAGCCGCAGCGTCTCCAGCATGGTGACGAGCGCGCTCCGGAAACGGCCGCGTTTCAGGGACGCTTGCGCCCGCGGCGCCACGCGCGTGATGGCACCAAGCCCTTCTATGAGAATTACGCCCAAACAGACCTCCGACCCTCCACAGCTAAGACGATTGAGAACGTCGATTCGTTCCTTGGTATATAGACGTGTGGAACGGCGCTTTGCTATCAGCGCCTCCTGGAGTAGCCTTAGGCCCGGTAAGATCTAATCGCTAGGGTTCAGGCGCCGCACGTCTTATTGTACCGCCTTGTGGTGGCGCGTTGGGGAAGAAGATGGCGCGCCGGGACCGCGAGAGCCAGCATCGCAAGGAGGAACCAATGCGTCTTAAGTATATTTATTTTCTTGGACTTACAGTATCTGCCCTGAGCTTCATTCCTTCTGGCCGGGCCCAGGAGAGCACCGACCGTAAGACCCCTGCCATGGCATTGGCAACTCCCACAACCGGCCTGCGCGCCGAATTCCTAGAAGAGATCACCTATTACGAGCAGCGCTACATGCGCCTTGCCGAGGCTATGCCTGCGGAGAAGTACACTTGGCGTCCCGCCGAGGGCGTTCGCTCGGTCGGCGAAGTCTTTACCCACATCACCGCGGCAAATTATGGCATTGCCAGGGCACTGGGCACCGCCCCGCCGGCGGGCTTCGATTTCAAGGCCATCACGGGCCTCTCTGGTGACAAACCTAAAGTCCTGCAGGCTATGAAGGACTCCTTCGCGCATTTCCGCAACGCCATCGTCGCCCTCAATGACGCCGATGCCGACAAGCCGCAAAAGATGTTCAACCGTCAGACCACTCTGCGCGGTTCTTTCATCGCCATCACCGGTCACTTTGGAGAGCATCTCGGCCAATCCATCGCTTACGCGCGCATGAACGGGATCGTGCCGCCCTGGACGGAAGAGGCGCAGCAGCAACAGCAAAAGCCTGCGGAAAAACCAAAGCCGTAGGACCCTGGCGGATCGAGCGATCCGTTAGTTATACATTCACATCCACAAGTACATTCCGGCGTTCCGGCGGTGTACAACAATTATGTACCAATGCGAATCAAATCAGGGTGGACATTGGCGGCCCTCTCGCCACTTCGCATGATGCTCAAACGTGCTTTCATTTCCGTCGCGGTTCTGTGTTTGGCTTTCGCTGCTGACTCCGCCGCGCAATCCGTGGTACCGGATTCCACGCCTGCGATCGGGCCGGTGAGACCGGATTTCTTCAACCGCGTCATCGCCAACCAGAAGAAAGCCGAAGCCGCCCTCGACTTGTACGAGCGCATCGAACGCGTCGAGACCCGCAAGAATCTCAACGATCCCGCTCCCCCGGCGATAAAAATCTTGCGCGTCGTTCCTTCGGGAACGGGCATGTTCCGGATTCCCGTCGGCGAAGATGGCAAACCCAAGGATTCCGCCGCTTATCGCGCCGATCTCGAGAGTCTGGCGCGCGCGCTGACACAGCTCGTCAACGACGCCGGATCTCAGCGCGAGGCCCTGGAAAAATACGCAAAGAAAAAGAAAGATCGAAACGACCTCATCGACGCGACGCACAATGCGTTCCTGTTCACCTTTGCCGCCTACGAGCCGCGCGGCGACCGCATGCTTTCTAAATACAAAATGGAGCCCAACCCGAGCTTCAAACCCACCTCACGGTTCAGCGCCATCTTCCTCAAGGTGCGCGGCTTTGTGTGGGTCGACGAGGCCTCCGGCGAACTTGCTCGCGTCGAAGGCCACGTCACCGAAGACATTTCGGTCGGCCTGTTTCTGGGAAAAATCTACAAGGGCAGCCACTTCATGCAGGAGCGCTACGAATTTCAGCCTGGGCTGTGGCTCGCGAGCTTTTCGCAATACGATTTCGACGGCCGCAAATTGTTTTCGAGCTTCTCCGTCCACGAGCGCACCTTTTATTCAAGCTACCGTTACATCGGCCCGCCCAAGGAAGCCCTTGCAGCCCTTCGCCAGGAACTCGGGCTTGCCGAGTCGGACAAGCAGCGCACAGACACCCCCGATCGGTGAAACTTTTCCTCCTAGAATGGGTTTAAGACGATAGAGTCCTCGACCTTGAGAGGCTGGAGGCTGCATGCCCCGTTCGCTCTCATGCGCAATAATCTTGGCGCTTTTCGCGGCCTTCTCCGCTGCCGCGCGATCTCAGGACGCCAGTGCCCCTGCGCCGCCGGCCCCATCCCAGGATTCCACACCGCCTGCCGAAACGAAGAAACCGAAAAAAGTCTGGACCAACGAAAACCTCTCCGGCGCGAATGGCGCCGTCTCCGTCGTCGGCGACCCCAAGAACAAGCCGAAACCGGCATCCTCCAAGCCCGCAAACGCACAATATGTCGCATCGGTTCGCAAGCAACTCGACAAGCTGCAGGGAGAGGTCGCCGGCATCGACAAACAGCTCCTTGATCTGAAGAACTTCAGCGAAGGCGAACCCTCGACGTCCGCGAGCGGCATCAAGCTCAACAAAAGCTACGAGCGCGAACCCATCGAGGTCCAAATGCGCGCTTTGCAAGACAAGAAGAAAGACCTTGAGTCCAAAATCGACGCACTCCTCGACGAAGCCCGCAAGAAAGGCGTGGAATCCAGCGAGCTGCGCTGAGTGCCGCGCGCCGCGTGGTCCTCTTGCTGCATTTAACTAGCGAATCAGGCTCCAGGGATAAACGCCAACGTTAATTTTCATGATGAAGTAGCTGAAGCCGCCGGGATCCGGCTTGGGCTGATGCGGCGTGTCAGGCGGAATCAGCAGCCAATCGCCGGCTTTCACTTTGTAGGTTTGCCCACCGACGACCGGCTGGCCCCGGTATTCTCCTGGGATGACCCCATCCTTATCCTTAAGGTTCTGGCGGTTAGCGATTTTTCCGCCGAGGATCATTTCGCCCGTGCCGCCGGTGAAAATATAGAAATCGTAGGCGCCGGCGTGCTGCTCGGCGTCATCAAGAACGCTGTCGACTTTGGTCAAGCTGAGGACGGGCTTGTCGCGATACATGCGGTAGAGCATGAACATGCTGAAATTGCGCGTCTGGACGTGCACCGGCCCGCCGCCAAACGATTGGGAACTTCCGCTGCCGGCTTCTTTGACCATTTTGGCGGCTCTCTCGGCCATATCGGTGTGCGCTTTGCGAATGTCGTCGCTGTTCCAGTACGTGACGGGCGGAGCGTCCGGTGCCAACTGCGGCTCGCGCGGAGAATTAAAATTGAATGGCATGACTTCGGGCTTGTTCTCCTGAGCGTTGGCGCTGGGGATCATCGAAAGATCGTCGAAGTGGCCGCTGAGAATGGGTTGTGGAGAAGATTTTGAACCGTAGCCGGCCATATAGCCGAGAAGAGCCGCGCCAATTAAGAGTACGGGAAGCATTTTTTTCATAAAGCAATCCTCCGTGCGTGAAATCTCGAAAACCAAGTTTGTGTTGACGCGTTCGAAACCAAATTTTCATTCTCGCTATTTCTTAGGAGCCGGTTTCGTCGCTTCGAATCGAATCTCCTTGAGCATCTCCAACTGCCGGTAGAGCTCCGTTTTCCCGGCCGGAAACTTATTGACGCTCAGCATGAAGGCCAGAATGTCCGCATCCTGCTGGCGGGTGAGGCGGCCCGGAGCGCTCTGCGGCATGGTCTTGCGAATTCTGTCGAACAAGTCACCCATCGTGAGGCCGTTCCAATTCGCGAGGAATGCGCCGCCTGTCAGCGGGGGCGAGGATTCCCCGCCGGTGAGCATGTCGCCGTGGCAAGCCGCGCATTCCTTGCGATAAATCGGTTCCCCGCGCTTGGCCTGGTCCTCGGTGTACACGCCGTCCCACACAGTGCGCGACTCCGCCGCTGGCGTTTGCGCCTGAAGCAGGCAAAGCGGAGAAGTGATCACCAGTAGGCCCGCTATTGCCGCTGCGTTTCTCATCTCCGAGTCGTCATCGCCTTCCTGCCGGATAGAACATCCGCGCGATACTGCGTTCATTCCCCCGTCGATGGCAGCGCGTAGGCAATGTACTCGCCCGAGTAAGGCCCTCCGCTGACGGCAACAACGATGTATTGCTTGCCGTTCACCATATAGGTCATCGGCGATCCGGTCTGCGGAGCCGGCATGTAAACCGCCCCTACCTCTTTCCCCGTGGCCTTATCGTAGGCGCGCAACATAGCGCCGCGCGGATGATCCGCGGTCGTGGTGACATTTCCTTCGCCCGCGATCACGAGCGTCTTGGTGATCAGCGTCCCGATGTTGTACGTTTCCTGGCCGGTGCGCGGGATGTTCAAGCCCTTAAGAGCCTCGTGATTGCGAACGACGTCCGGCGTCTCACCGTGCGCGATCTGCCACGCAAAATCGCCCTTATCCAAATTGATGGCTGTGATCGTGCCGTATGGCGGCTTGATCAGCGGCAATCCATCGACGTCCATGCGTACGAAACCGCCGCCAGCGCGTTTCTTCGGCGGCTTGGGAGAATCGGCTCCGGCGTTCTCGCCGGGACCGTGGAGAACTTCAACTTCTCTTCCGGCCGTTCCTGCTATGTAATTCAAATCGGAAATTTCTTTCGGCGCCCGAACAAGTCCGATGGGCTCGAGGCACGCGTTGCACGCATAGAGGTAGGCGATGTGTGTTTCCGGGTCGTAGGATCCCCCTGGCCAGTTCGTCCCGCCGGAGGCCGTCCCCATCGTGAGCGTGCCGAGCGGGCCTTCCAATTTGCTCACGGTCGGAGGAGTGTAGACCGGCCCGAGGTGAAACTTTGCGGCAATCTCTTTGGCCCGTTCGCGAAGTGCAGGCGTGAAGTCGATCAAGTCGTCGATGGAGACGCCATTGCGGCTGTAGGCTAGTGGTTTTGTCGGGAAAGGCTGCGTGGGTGAATACCACTCGCCCGGCACGTTGCCGACTTCCACTGACTGCTCTGGAATCGGCCAGATCGGTTTGCCGGTCACGCGATCGAAGACGTAAAGAAATCCCTGCTTGGACGGCTGGGCCACGGCCTTGACGGCTTTTCCATCGACGGTGATGTCCGCAAGAATGGGTGCGGAGGAAATATCCATGTCCCACAGCGGGTGGTGCACCAATTGAAAGTGCCATTTGCGCTCTCCGGTTTTCAAATCCACACAAACCAGCGTCTCGCCGAACAAATTATTGCCTGGCCGGTGCCCACCGTAAAAATCGCTGGTCGGTGATTCCACTGGCAGATAGACCAGGCCGAGTTGTTCGTCCACGGTGATTTGCGTCCACACACCGGTGTTGCCCGTATATTCCGCCGAACCCTTTTCCCACGTGTCGTAGCCAAATTCGCCCTTCTTCGGGATGGTATGGAAAATCCAGAGCCGCTTGCCGGTTCGAACGTCGAATCCACGCACGTATCCCTTGTTGTTGCGCATGCTTTTGGGCGTCATGCCCTCGCGGAAGGCCGCGCCGATAATCACCGTGTCCTTCGCCACGACGGGCGCCGATTGGATGCCGATTTCGCCGGTGATCAAATCCGGGAAAATTTCCTGATCATCATTCAGCTTCAGATCCACCTCGCCGTTATTTCCAAAGGAAGGAATTCGAACGCCCGTCTTCGCATCCAGGCAAATGAGCCGAAACCCCGGCGTCACGTACAGGATTCGCTCTTCTTTGCCGTCGGACCAATACGCCAGCCCGCGGCCGGAAAGCTGCCGAGGAGCGGCGCCGCCGCGTTTGCCCTCATGCTCGCCGTGGATCCAGAGCAATTCTCCAGTGGCCGGGTCCAGCGCAATCACCGCGCGCCGCGATCCCGCCGTCGCGTACAAAACGCCGTTCACCATGAGCGGCGTACCTTCGAGCTTGTACTCCGGCCGGTCACCGAAGTTGTCCGTCTTGATGCGCCAGGCGATTTCCAGGTCGCTGAAGTTGGCGGCGTTGATCTGGTCGAGCGGCCGATATCGAGTCCCCGCAAGATCGGCGGCGTAGGACGGCCACTCCGTGTCCTTCGGATGAAACTGAGCGGATGCAATCGCAGGCCAGCACAAAAATCCGGCAAGAAATAAAAATAACAAAGCGTGCAGCCGCATTGGATTCTTCTCGCGCATCTTCGCTCCTCCGCTGAGTTTTCCGGTTGTCTCTTTCCGCTCATCCCATCTGCTTGATTTGTTCCACCGCCTGCTTGATTTTTGTTTTTTGCTCGTCCGTCACGTCGGAGTTCGGCGGCCGCTGATAAAACTGCCGCGTCCCCATTTGTAAACTGAGAGCGTACTTCATGGGGCCATATTCATCGACGCCGCCCTCGCGCAGGATTTTCAACGCCCCCTCCAGTTTGGCGACGGATTCGCCGAGGTCCTTGCCGGCGCGCTTCGCGGCGAATACAGAGGCGATCTGTTTCGTGAAGTTGTTGCCTTCGGCGAGGATCGCGCCCATGTTGTGGTCCAGCGCGTACTTCAGATTCTCCGTTGTGCCGGTACGCATGTTTAGCTTCGGGAACTCCGCGACGAATTGCTGATAGACCGTGGGATCGCTTGCGGAATCCTTGATCCCCGCAAGGCTCGGATATTTTTCCATGGCATGCAGCAATTCATGGCTGATGGGCACGCCGGTCGCGAAGGGAATGTGGTAGAGATTGATAGGAATTTTCACTTGTTCGAAAAGCATCGAGAAATATTTCGTCAATCCATCCAGCCGCGGGTGCTTGTAATAAAACGGCGGCACCACCAGCAGGCCGTCCGCGCCATTGGCTTCCGCGTGTTGAGAGAGTTCCAGCGTCTCGGGAAAATTCGCGGTACCTGGGGACACGATAACGTTCAAACCGTTCCGGTGCTTGAAGGCGGTCTCCGCGACTTTCTTTCGTTCGGCCACCGAGAACGAGGGGAATTCGCCGGTCGTTCCGAGGACGACCACGCCATCGGCGCCGTTGGCTTTCAAATAAGCCAGCAGATCCTTGTACAGCTCTTCATCGAACTTCAGATTTTTGTCACAAGGCGTCGAGGCCGCGACCCAGAACAAGACTTTTTCGCCCGATGCGGCGGGAACATTCGCCGTGGGCGGCTCGGCGGCCAGCGCTTCCGGAATTCTTGCGCCACCAGCAACTCCCAGCGCGGCGGTCGCTCCGACGGCACCCAGAAAAGTTCTTCTCGTGGTTTGCATGATTCCCTCCCTGGTAGGAAGCCCGCGAAAGTCTAAGCCAGCGGAGTGCCGGAAACAAATGTTTCGTTCGAGGCTCGGGCTCGCAAAGGAATCAACAATATCCGTTCGTGCAGCCCCCTGCTAAAATGCGCGCGATGCGTCCCTTTCTGCCATTTTTGTTTTCGTTGATCTTTGCCGCATCCCTCCAAGCTCAGTGGTGGAAGGTTCAGACGAGCGGACTCGGCACGAATTTGCGCGGCGTGAGCGTCGCCCCTGTTTCGAATGCGAAAGGCATTTCCGCGCCGGTGGTGTGGGCTTCGGGTTCGAACGGCGTGATTCTGAAATCTATCGACGAGGGCACGACGTGGAAGCGCCTGCACGTAGCGGGCGGAGACGCGCTCGACTTTCGCGGCGTCGTCGGGTTCAGCTCCAGCACCGCTTACGTCATGTCCAGCGGCGAAGGCGAAAAATCGCGCATCTACAAGACAACCGACGGCGGCGAAACCTGGACTCTGCAATACACGGACAAACGCAAAGAATTTTTTCTCGACTCCATCGCCTGCCTCTCAGAAACGCACTGTTTTGCGCTCGGCGATCCCATCGATGGCAAATTCCTCTTGCTGAACACAACGGACGGCCAACACTGGAATCCGCTCTCCAACAGCAACATGCCCGCGGCACTGCCCAGCGAGGGCGCGTTTGCCGCCAGCAATACTTGCCTAGCGCTCTCCGGCGGCGACATTTTTTTCGGCACCGGCGGCCCGGCCGCCCGCGTCTTCTACTCCTCTGACTCGGGGCGCACCTGGCGCGTCGCGGAAACACCCATCGCCCACGGCAACGCCTCCTCTGGAATCTTTTCCATCGCTCGCGCGGACGAAAAGACCATCGTTGTTGCCGGGGGCGATTATCAGGATCCCAGGCGCGCGTCCGGCGTTGCTGCGTATTCCCTCGACGAAGGCAAGAGCTGGCAACTTTCTACGCAGCAGCCTGGCGGCTACCGCTCCGCTGTGGCTCACATCGATGATGGCCGGTGGGTGGCCGTCGGACCCAACGGCGAAGACATCAGCAGTGATTTCGGCGCTCACTGGAAGCTCACGGATTCGCTGAATCTCAATGCTGTGGCCCTCCTGGACATTTGGACCGGATGGGCGGTGGGGCCAAACGGCACTATCGCGCGCTTCGTCAATCACTACGGATACGAAATTCAATACCGCCAGCCGCGAGGACGCCAGCAGCAAATTGCCTCCGCCATCTACGGCATGGATGGCGCCGTTCGCTCGTTTGCCGAAATTCCGTACGGAACTCCTTACTTGTAGCTGGTACACCCTCTTCGTCAATATAGATGGAAGAAGCCGTCTTGTTGGCCGAGCCGGACGGCAACACCGAACAAATTCGAAAGATGCTCCGCGGTCAGTATGGAAGATTTTCGTTCATCAGCGAGGATGCGCCCTTCGCGCAAAAGAACCACGCGCTCGATTTCTGGAATGATTTCTGAAACATGATGCGTCACTAGCAAAATGCTGAGGCCTGATTGCGCGAGCTTGCGCATCGTGTCTCGAAGCTGGAGTTGCGCGCCGATATCCAGCGCATTGCTGGGCTCATCAAAAAGCAGCGTCTGCGGATCGTGCACCAATGCCCGCGCGATCAAAGTGCGCTTGGCTTCGCCGGAAGACATCTCAGCGACCGCGCGATCCGCAAGATGCGCGATGCCAAGGCGCGCCAGGGTTTCGTTGGCCCGCGCAAGATGTTTCGGAACGGGATGATGGTGCGGAAAGATGCGCGTGCTGCTGAAGAAGCCAGAGAGCACCACATCGCGCCCGGTGGCGTCCGTGGTGCACGAAGCCAGCAGGTCGGGCGAAACAATGCCAAGAAGCGAGCGCAGCTCAAAAACATTCCACCTCTCGCGCCCCAGTATGGAAATGGAGGACCCTTTCCGTGCGAGCGGGTAGCACTCCCGGGTAATGGTCTTGATTAGCGTGGACTTGCCGCATCCGTTGGGCCCAAGAATACAAACGTGTTCGCCCGCCCCGATTTGCAATGTGACGTCGTCGAGGGCAGGCCGCTGTTCCCGCGTGCCGCGCAGGACGGTAACGTGTTTCAGCAAAAGAAGTGGAGGCGCAGAGGCGTTCATTTTCGATGGAAGTTACCCGGCCCATCTTAGCTCACAAGGGATTGAGTGCAAGAACCGATTGAAAATATTGGAGTTAAAGGAGGCAAGGAATCCAAGTAGTGGGCCGGTGCGAGGCCAAGAACTACGGAAAGCCCTCTCAGTTCCATTTTGGAACCAGACGGCGTTTCGTCAAGGTCCGGACAAATAAAAGGAGGTGAAAACAGGTTCGTTTTCACCTCCCGGGGTGGGTGGGGTGTTGCATGACAAGACCCTCAGCGGCTCAGCAGGCCTGCCCTGCCAGGCAGGACTGCGGCCTCACTCGCGCACTGCGCTCGGCAATTCGTTAGGAGACTCACCACCAAAGAGCTTGTCTTTCTGCGGTTTGTAGCACCGCGGAACGCACCTGTCAACGTAAAAAAGGGACAGATCCCTGGGAAAAGCACGGCCTCCTCTGCTTCACGCAGGATCGCGAATGCCGGTGTCGTTAATTCAGTGCCGTTTTGGGCCCTTGGTTCAGCCCGATGCTTTTCGCTTTTTCACCTGGTCAAGAATTTCGCGCACCACGCGGCCGAGTGTCGTGGGGCTGTATGGTTTTTGCAGGTGGTGGGCGTCGGGCGTGGCGGACAAAACGTTTTCCGAATCCTGCGAATAACCGCTGGTAAAGAGAATGGGCAGACCAGGAAACAAAGTCGTGAGCCTCGACGCCACGGCCGGACCCCCTAGTTTGGGCATGATGATGTCCAGAATCGCCAGGGCGGGCCTTTCTTTTTCGCACAGCCGCAAGGCCTTCTCGCCATCGCAGGCAGAGAGTACACGGTAACCGAGGTTCATGAGCGCCTGGCGCGCCATCTCCCGGATGGATTCATGATCGTCGGCTATCAGAATGGTTTCCGAACCGCGCATTTCAACAAGCGCAGGAGCGGGCGCCTTGACCGATGATCCTTCCGCTACCGTGCCTTCCAGTGCCGGAAGATAAACGCGAAAGAGACTCCCCTGGCCCGGCTCGCTATAAACGTGAATGAAGCCACCGTGTTGCTTGACGATGCCGTAAACCGTGGCCAGTCCCATGCCCGTGCCCTTCCCGCGCTCCTTGGTTGTGAAGAACGGCTCAAAGATGCGTTCCCGCGTTTCGGTGTCCATGCCCATACCGGTGTCGGAAACCGACAGCACCGCGTACCGGCCGGGCGCGACATACGGATAGAACCTGCAGTAAGAGTCGTCCAGTTCCACCATCTCGGTCTCGATCAGCAATCGCCCGCCGCTGGGCATGGCGTCCCGCGCGTTCAGGCACAGATTCATGAGCACCTGCTCAAGTTGAGTCGGATCTGCTTTGACGGGATCGACCGGAGCGGTAACGACTTTGAGCTCGATGTCCCTCGCGATCACTTTGTCGAGGAAGCTGATCAGGCCGCTGGTAACGGCATTGATGTCCACTGCTCGCGGTTGCAGCACCTGGCGTCGCGCGAAAGCCAGGAGTTCGCGCGTAAGCGCAGCGGCTCGTTCGGCTTGTTCGCGGATTCGTGCAAAACGGTCTGCAATTTCGGGGGCCGCACGATTCTGCTCGAAACCAAGCTCTGCCCATCCGAGAATGGCGCCCACCACGTTATTGAAATCGTGTGCGATACCTCCAGCAAGCTGCCCGATGGCGTCAAATTTTTGCGCTTGTCGCAACTGGCGCTCCATCGCGCGCAGTTCGGTCACGTCTTCAGCGATGATTTCGATGGCCCCGGCATGATCGGGGATGGAAAGAATACGCACGTGGAGGCGCACGGCCACGATGCCTCCATCGCACCGCCGCCATTCGCTTGCGGCGCCGCGGATCTGCCCTTTTTCACGGCAGGAAGCCATGAGTTCGGCGTGCTGTTCCGGGAAGTGAAAAACGTCGCGCATCAGATTGAGTGCGTTCAGACTCTCGTTGCTGGTGCAGCCGAGGATGGAGAGAAACGCAGGGTTGGCGTCCAGGAAGGCGCCATCCGCCGCCACGCGGGATATTCCGTAGATCGAGTGTTCCACGAGGTCGCGGTTTCGCTCCTCGGATCGGTCAAGAGCTTCCTCCGTGCGCTTTCGATCGGTAATGTCTATGGCCATGATTGTCGCTGCTGATACCGTTCCATCCTCCGCGCGCAGGGGATAGAAGCCGCACAGCCATTTCCGCACGGCGTCAGGCTTCTGAAGTGTGCCGCCATGCAGTTCGACGTTCGAAACGGACGCACCCGTCTCAAAGACCTTCCGCAAATAACCTTCCGCGGTATTTGCGAAGTCCGGTGTCACTTCCCGGATGGTAAGACCGATGTGCGCGGCGACGGGAAACCCGTCGAATTTCGAGATTTCGTCGTTGACGCGCAGGAAACGCATGTCGCGGCCGAAAACCGCCAAAGCGACAGGCAGCGAGCGATACAGCAGATTCAGCTCGGCAAACTGCCGGCGTGCCCGCGATTCGCTTTCCGCCAGGGCGTTTTGTGTTTGCTTGGTTTCATCGCGGAGCGCTTTTTCGCCGATAGCGCGCTTCAGAGCCACAGGAAGGCGCGAGATGCGGTCCTTGAGAATGTAGTCCGTTGCACCCTGCTTGATGCATTCAACCGCGGCTTCCTCTCCCAGCGTCCCGGTCACCAGGAGAAAGGGGATGTCCCGGCCGGCCTCACGCAACTCCTTGAGCGCTTCCAGGCCCGTCCAGTTCGAAAGTCGATAGTCGCAGAGGATCGCGTCGAAATTTTCCTGCTGCAACGCGCGGCGAAACTGCTGCTGATTTTCCGCCAGGGTGTGATCCAAGCGAAGTCCGGCTTCCCGGAGTTCATGGAGTATGACCTCGGCGTCATTTCGCGAGCGTGCCACGATGAGCACATGCAACGGCGCCATGGCCTTCAGAGTGCCGAATTCTTCGAGTGTGCCTGCTTTCATTGGGACCCCCTGGGATTGCTGGACGCGAAGGCTGTGCACGGAGGCAAAGGATTAACCGTCAGCCAATAGGCGCCGAATTACCGGACACCTTTTCGCCGCAATCGCAGCGTTCGAATCATCTTTTCTCAGCCGCATCGATTTTCCTGCGGGATGCCATCTCTTGGGCAAATGGCATCGCCGGAAGCCGCAACCCCGCCTCCACGCTGTCCAGGAATTCAGAAAAAGTAATGGTCTCCTTAGGAGACCAGAAACGCGCACTTATGCGGAGTTCCAGCGGACCCCGCGCGCCCCTTTCGAGATTGAGCACGGCAATACGCTTTTCCATACGCTGGCAAAGCACCGACGCGCTGGGCTGCGCCGCGTCGACGGCGAGGGCCGCAAATTGCGACTCGCCAAGACGGGCTATGATGTCCGTCCCGCGGAAACCGCCCGCTAGCAGGGCGGCTACTTCGCGCAAGGAACTCTCGGCGGCGGTGGGACCATGCCCCGCGCGCAGCGCTGCCAGATTGTCGATTCTCATGCACAGCAAGACCAGAGTGCTCTTCCTACGCCTCGCTGTTTCCATCGCACGCTTTCCGAGCGTGAGAAATCCATCGCGGATATAGAGCCCCGTCACGGAATCCCGCAGGAGATCGGCCAAGCCCTCGAGTGTGTTGTGAGCGAGAGCTTCGCGAAGAACGCGTTCGAGTGTGCGCGTATCGATAAATCCTTTGAGCAAATAATCCAGGGCGCCTTGGCTCAAGCTTTGTGCGGCGAAATTCTTATCGCTGCCGTCGGCGAGCACGATCAGGGGCACCTCAGGCGCCGAACGGTGCACGCGGCGTACCGCCCCTAACGGGTCGGGATGCGCGAGCGACAAGTCGACGAAAATGACTTCTGGATTTACGATTTCGAGTGTGGCAATCAGCGTCGGAATCGTTGAGACAATTGTTAATTCCAGACCGTCTTGGGACTCCGGGTAGAGCTCGCGCAGGCCTGCAGTGGTCTCAGTGGGATCTCCCTCCGCAAGTAGTATGCGCAGCTTTTTTTTGATCATACGCGTTGTCTCGATTCCGCGAAGGCTTGCTAAGAAAGTGGATCGCGTGCTTCAAGAACTGCGATCGGTTCGAATCCGGTGGCAGTCCACCGGATGCGACACTTCGCCGCAAGCCAGCTCCATTCACGAGACTGGAGAGGGCAGTCCTCTGGACAATCAACTGTATTAGAAGGGGTTTGTCCATTTTGCCGCAGGGGCGGCAGGAGTCAAGCAAACTTCGCTGGGAGTGACGGAAAAGCTAAGTGCCCTGCGGGCGAGATTGCGAATGCCGCAAGAGAAACGCCGTTAGTCCCGCGAGAAGGCCCGCGGTGATGATCACGCCCTCCCAAACGATTCCCGTTGCCAGAACTTGCGACGCCGGCGCACCAAACGGCGCGAGCAGCACGACGAGTGCCGCTTCGCGAACGCCAATGCCACCTTGCGTGATGGGCATGACCGCGGCGATTTTGGCCAGTGGCCACGCGAAGAGCCACACGCGCAGCGGGAGACGGAGTCCACAAGTGACTCCCAGGAGAGCGGTGAGCAGAACATAGGTGCCCTGCACGGAAGTTCCCAGCGACCAGCCAAGAACCAACTGCGAAGGGCGGCGCGAGATCGCGCGGATCGCCTGACGAAGTTGCGCGAGCCTGCGCCGGAAACGAATGGAGCGGCCCCGCAAGAGCCGCCGGTGCAGTGCCACAACGAGACCGAAAAGAATCGCCGCGGCAGGAACGCCGGCAAGGAGCACGCGCTTCGCCGGTCCCTGCAGGGGAACGGGCAAGGAACCTGGGAGCAGCATCAGGCCCAGCGAAACGAGTGTGAGCTGAGCGGCCACATCGAGAAAGCGGTCCGCCACATTTCCCGTGATCACCGCGGCCGGATGCGGACTGCGCGAAATGCCGACGGCGAGGCGCGCGACGTCGCCGCCGATAATCGATGGCAGAAACAGCGCGCCGAATAGCCCGCTGGTGTAGCACTGCGCGCTGGCGGCGAAGCTAAGGTGCGCCCCGGCAGAATTCACGACGGTGCGCCACTTGGTGATGCCGCCGGTCAGGGCCACCAGATAGATCAGCAGCACTGCAATAAATCGTGTCAGAGGAACGCGCGACAAAGCGTTGCGGAGCGGGGCCACCGGCAGTAGATAAAAAAGAATTCCAAGAATCAGCAGCGCCGCCGCCCAGCGCGCCATAAGAAAAATCCAGCTCCGGCTGGAATTTTGCTGCTGGGGGTCTGCGCTCATTATCGGAAGATCGTTTTCGATGCGAACACATCAAGCGCCGAAAAAATCACTGACTTTTTCCGCTGCCTGGGGACGGCTCGAAAATTTCGTTGATTTTTTCCGCCAGCACAAAGTCAAAGTCGCTGATTCCCTTCACGCTGTGAGTATTCAGGTCGATGATCACTTTGTTCCACACGTTAGACCATTCCGGATGATGGTTCATCGCTTCGGCCACCAGCGCGACGCGCGTCATATTGCCGAACGCGGTGACGAAATCCTTGCACGCAAACTCGCGGTGGAGCTTGCCGTTAACAAGACTCCAGCCCGTGGCCTTGGAAAGCAGCGTTTTAATCTCGGCTTCGGAAAGCTTTTTTGCTGGCATGTCGCATTCCTCCGGAATCGGCTGGCGTTCTCTCCAGCTATTATGCGGCGCAAACTCTGCCCCAGCAACAATTCCAGCTTCGGTCGCACGAGCTGCAAACTGTGTGAACGCTTGGAGCGGTTCTTCATTGAATGCGCGCGGGAATTCCATTATTGTAGGGGTTTCTCCAGAGACAAAAATACGCGGTGTGTGTCATTGTTTTCGCGACCGCAAAGTGGTCAATGCTCTGGCGACTGCAGAGCGGTCGGCGGCATAAAGAGACGGAGAACGAAGTGAAAAAGAAAATTCGCGCCATCCAGTATGGCGTCGGCCCCATCGGCGCATCCATCGTGCGGCTGATGCGGGAAAAACAGGCCATTGAAATCATCGGCGCGATCGATACGGATCCGGCGAAGGTCGGGCGCGATCTTGGCGAAGTGGCCGGCGCGAAGGATGCGCCGTGGGGCGTGAAAGTTTCCGCGGAAGCGAAAGAAGTATTGGAACAAAACGCGGACGTGGTGATCCATTCGACGTCGTCGTCGCTCGCGCAAGTAATGGACCAGTTGCTGATGTGCCTGGAAGCGGAGTGTTGCATTGTTTCGACTTGCGAGGAATTGTCGTATCCCTTCCGCACGTATCCGGAGCTTGCGGCGAAGCTGGATAGCGCGGCAAAGGAATGGGGCGTGGCGCTGATCGGCACGGGGGTGAATCCCGGCTTCGTGATGGACAAGCTGGTGGTGACGCTGGCGGCGGTTTCACAGCGCATCGAACACGCCAAAGCGCTGCGCGTGGTGGATGCCTCGAAGCGGCGTCTGCCGCTGCAGAAAAAAATCGGCGCGGGAATGGCAGTTGAAGAATTTCGCGCGCAGGTAAAAGCAGGCGTGATCAAGCACGTCGGCTTGCCGGAATCCGTGGCGATGGTGGCGGACAGCTTGAATTTACCCGTCGAACAAATTAGCGAAACGATCGAGCCGAAAATCGCCACCGAGCGCGTGCAGACCGAATTTCTCACCGTGGAAGCGGGGCAGGCGGCGGGCGTGCACCAGATTGCGCGCGGCCTCTCGAAAGACGGCAAAGAACTCGTGTACCTCGAGCTGCAGATGTACGTTGGTGCGAAAGATCCGGCGGATACAATTTCACTCACAGGGCATCCGAACATCGGCCTGGCGATCCCTGGCGGCTCGCATGGCGACATTGCGACGGCTTCGGTGGTCGTGAATTCGATACCCGTGATTCTCGATGCGCCGGCCGGCTTGCGGACGGCTCGCGATTTGCCCATCGGGTTCTTCTCGCCTAACGCGCGGCCGTAAAGGCGCCTCCACAATTCCGCCTAGTTGTGCTTTACGAATTCTCCTTTGTGGCCGGTGAGCGAATTGTAGAGCGTCTCAATAAACGCATCTTCGTTGACGAAATCGCCTTTCCATTTTGCCCAGGGCGCGAGAATTTTTTCCTGCTTCATCTGGTCCAGCGTTTTGTGGTCGTCGAGGGCTTTCTGCACGACGGCGGAAGTCTCCTTGAGCATTTTGGTGAACGCACGCACATCGTCGAGGTTGGACAGAGCGCCGTGGCCGGGGATGACTTTCACATCCGCCGGGAGCTGCGCGGTAGCTTTTTCCATCGCGTTAATCATGCCTTGCACGCTGCCGCCGCTGGCCACGTCAATGAACGGGAAGCCGTAGCGCACGAAGTCGTCGCCCATGTGCACGACATTATTTTTCGGGAAGAAGATGATGGAGTCGCCGTCCGTGTGGCCGGAGGGAAAGTGCAGCGCGCGAATGTCCTCGCCGTTCAGATGCACGGTCACGTCGTGCTCAAAGGTGATGATGGGAAGCGCGGCTTTGGGCGCAGGCTTCACGTCCATCTTGACGGAGCCACCGTTGCCGGCAGTGCCGCCGGATTCGAGGCGCTTGCGGACATTATCCTGTGCGATGAGCGTGGAGCCGGCGTTGTTGAACGGTACGTTTCCGCCGGTGTGGTCCCCGTGATAGTGGGTGTTGATGACGAAGCGCACGGACTTGTCCGTAATTTTCAATTCCTTCAGCGCAGCCTGGATTTTTTCCGCCAGTGGAGCGAACTGGTCGTCCACGATGACAATGCCGTCTTCGCCCACCGAGGCGGCAATGTTTCCCCCCTGGCCTTCCAGCATGTAGATGTTGCCGGAGACCTTGGTCGTTTTGATTTGAACCTTAGACCAGTCCGGCTCCTGCTGCGCCACGGCAACTTGCCCACAAGCCAGCGCCGCTCCAACCAGTGAGAGAACCATCCAACTATGTATTGTGCTGCTCATCTCGCTCCTCCTCAGGAAACCGCCCGGGGATTCTAACACCGTGATCAGTGTTCGGTGATCAGTGTTCAGTGACCCGAGCAGGTCGGGGCAGGCCGGTAATCTTCGGGCATGGAGGTAATGCAAAAGAATGATGAAAGGCGGTTACTGGTTTTTGGACCAGGGGGGAGTGACCCCGGTCATGCGGGCATACGCGATGACCTGTCCCATGTGCTCGTTGGCATGAACGATGATGCGCAGATATATGCCGTCGACGGTGGCGTCGCGATCCTCAATATGGACTTTGCGTTCGAGTTCTTTCGGCCTGGCCGCCAAGTGCGCGGAATTCACGGCGTCGAGGGAACGTTTCAGCCAGTTGATGACGTCGGCCTTCGAGGTGACCGATTTCTCCATGCCTTCTTTCATGTCGGCCGGCATTTTTGGACCGGTCACGCTGAGCAGGTAGAAATTCGCGAGAGCGACGTGCATGAAGACTTCGCTGGTGGAGCGCACTCCGGGTGCGGGACGCCAGGCGAATTTCTCCTCGGGCATGGCCTCGGCCAATGCGACCAATTGGCTGGACACATGGCGCCACTCACCGTCATATCCTTGCCAGATTCCTTCCGGCGCCGTTTGCGCGAGCAAGGGGCGCGCACTGAACAATAAAAGGAGTGCAAAAAGCATTTTTCTCATCGTTTGACTCGTTTCTGGCTCTCTCGTATTGGTCCGGCTAAACTACGGAAACACATTCTATACCTATGGAGGGGGATGGAAGCGGAAGAAGAGTTGCGCAGCCCGGCACGGGTGCGGCGAGAAAGTTTGATCAGTACCAGCCGGGGAGGGGGCGGCGGTTGAGGAGGGCTTCGGCAGCCCATTTGCCGAGGTAGACGGAGAGAGCGACGCCGTGGCCGTTGTAGCCGGCGAGGAGCATTACGTTCTTGCCGCGAGGATGGCGGCGGAAGATGGGGCGCATTTTTTCGGTGAGAAGGATTGGGCCGCCCCAGCGATGCGTGATGCGTACGGAGGCAAGGGCCGGGTGCAAGTGGCGGACGCGCTCTTCGAGCCAGCGGAGACGCGCGGCGGCTTGGCCCTTGCGAACATCGTAGCGGCGCAAATTGTGCGCGCGGTTTTTGATCGAGCGAGCCCCGATGGGAAACCGGGAAGGCGTACCCATGTACGGGGGAACGAGGCCGGCGCCGAAGATGACGCCGTTCGAATCGAGGAGGCGTCCCCACAAATAGGGCAAGTCCACGGTGTAAAACGGGCGGCGCGAGGAGAGGCCGATGGCTTGGAGCTGCGCGGCGGACAGCGGGGCGGTGGCAAGGGCGAAGGTGAGTTTCGGCGCGGTCGCGGCGCGCAGGCCGGACAAGTCCAGGGAGATGGCGTTGGTGGCGAGAAGGACTTGCCCGGCGCGGATTTCCTTCGTATGCATGCGGCCGCGGAGTTTGCGGCGGACGCGCAAGCGGAGCGGATTGGAGAAGTCGAGCGCGCGAACTTCGGCGTGCTCGACGATCTGGGCGCCGGCGATTTCCGCAGCGCGTGCAAGGCCAGCGAGCACTTTGCCAGGGTCGACCGTGCCGCCCGGCACGCGGCGGGCGACTTTCAGCTCGCCGGAGTCACTCCAAGAAATCGGCGAATGCTTTCCGACAGGGCCGGAACCTTTGGTCGCCGGAGCGAAGCGGCTGAGCTCCCAGACGCCAGGAAGCGTTATTCGCGAGTCAATGCGGAGAACGCGGAGAATTTTTTTGTAGCTGGCAAGCACGTCGCCGAGGCCGGGGAGCGGGCCGGCCGCGGTTTCCGCGAGCGCCATGCCGCCGGTGCGGCCGCTGGCGCCCTCACCAAGCGAAGCAGACTCCAGCACAAGGACGGACCGCCCAGGAGCAAACCTGCGCAACCACGCCGCAGCGGAGAGTCCCGTGAAGCCGCCGCCAACAATGGCGAAATCCACATGATCGGGAAGAGCGCGCGGGGCGGGACGGAAATCAACGGTCCAGGGAGGCGCACCCCAGGGGTGAGGTTTGCGAATCGTGACATTTCGATGAGCTTTGCGGCGCATGGCATTTCTTTGATGCCAAGCGAATGTGATGCGTGGCGAGAATTTCCGCGGCTCCACAACCATGCGGATTGCAGGAACGGTCCTGCTAACTCCTAGATTGGGCGGTGAGAGAGGCGATCACGCGAGCTGGAGGCGTCTGACGAGTTCGGCGGCGATGGACGCGACGCGTTCCTGCGATCCGGGAGGAAGTGAGCACCCCGGCTTGGCGTGGGGATCTCGGAGAACGATCCACAAGCCGGGGCGGTAGCTCTCATCACCGCCGGGGCAAATGGCGCCGGTCAACTGCGCGAGTTCGAGCGGGAGCGGGGCCGAGTGAGTGAAATCGAGATTGGCGTGCTCCGGGGAGCTCGCCTGGTACGGAGGATGGGCGAGGAGATCCATGAGGACGCCGCGGGCGTCATCAACGAGGTCACGGAAACCCTGCGAGACGAGGACGGCGTCCACATCGCGGGGCGTGGGCTGCTCGAGTTGGAGCAGGTCGTAATCGGGGAGAGGATTCTCGAGAGGAATTTCGATTGTCGCAGAGGGCCGATTGGCGTCGGGAGAGATATGGATGGACATAATATTTACAGTTTTACACCACGCGAACTATTTCGGATAGGGGCTGCCGGAGAGAATGGCGAAGGCGCGGTAGAGCTGCTCGGCGAGCATGACGCGGGCGAGTTCGTGAGAAAAGGTCATGGCGCTGAGGGAAAGTTTCAGGTGGGCGCGCCGGCGGAGGTCGTCCGGGAAGCCTTCGGCGTCGCCGCAGAGGAAGATGAGTTCGCGGGTACCGCGGTCGCGGAGTTCGCCGAGCCACTTGGCGACGGCGTTCGAATCGAGATTTTTCCCGGCAGCGTCGAGAAGGACGACATTGGCGGCGCGGTCAGCGTCGAGTTTCTTGATGGCGGCGACACCATCGCGGACCTCTGTGACTTCGATAGGACACGAGCGGCCGATGCGCTTCACATAGTCGTCGAGAATGGCGCGCATTTCTGGGCGGCGGGTTTTTCCGATCATCAACAGCCGAATTCGCATGGGAGATTCTCAGTCGTCAGTTTTCAGTTGTCAGTAAGAAAAAATGAATTGCGCTCGAGTGGTTGAACGTTCACAGGAAGAATTCTCCTGCCAGCAAGAAGAGTTTTGACTCCGGACTCTGCCGTTCCGACATCATTTCAAACCGTACTTCTTGCGCTTTTCGAGGAGGGTTTTGCGGCTGATGCCGAGGGCTTCGGCGGAGCGGCTTATCTGGTAATGCGTGGCTTCGAGCGTGGCGGCGATGACTTCGCGCTCCACTTCCTCCAGGGAACGGAGGCCGGCGACCGGGCTGGCGGAGCCAGACGCAGCGGCGCGCATATTTTCCGGAAAATTTTCGGGTTCGAGTAAATCGCTCTTGGCAGCCGCTGCGCCGCGGCCGGGGCGCGAGAAAACCACCGCGCGCTCGAGAGCATTGCGGAGTTCACGGACATTGCCGGGCCAGGCGTAGGCCGCGAGCATACGGCGCGCAGAATCGCTCAATTTCGCCTTAGGGCGGGCATGGACGAAGCGAATCGTCACCAGAAGATGATCGGCGAGAGGCAGAATATCGGCGCGGCGCTCGCGGAGCGGCGGAACCTCGAGAGTGAGAACGTTGAGCCGGAAAAAAAGATCTTCACGGAAGTTGCCGGACTTCACGGCGGCGGGAAGATCGACGTTGGTGAGGGCGATAAGGCGAGCTTCGATACGCAGGGTTTCCGTGCCGCCGAGGCGTTCGAACGTGCGCTCCTGCAAAATGCGAAGGAGCTTGCCCTGCGCTCCAGGCGAGAGTGCCGCGACTTCATCGAGAACGATGCTGCCGTTGCCACCGAGCTCGAAGCGGCCGAGCTTGCGTTCGACCGCGCCGGTAAAGGCGCCGCGTTCGTGGCCGAAGAGTTCGCTTTCGACAAGCTGCGGCGGAAGGCTGGCGCAATCGATTTTCAGGAACGGCGCGTCACGTCGCGGGCCGAGTTCATGAACCAGCCGGGCGAGATGGTCCTTACCGGTGCCGCTTTCACCGGTGATCAAAAGAGTAGCGGGGGCGACCGCGACTTTCTCTGCGAGTTCAAATAGACGGAGCGATGCGGGGTCTGCGGAAATCCACGGCAATCGTTCCGCGGTCATTGCCGCGAACGGCCGCTCTGCGGCCGGCGGGAAGCGGCCTCGCTGGAAAGACGTTCGTGCTCGAAGGGCGAATCAGGCATGTTTCGCTCGGAAGAAGGACCGTCAGGCTGGTCGGGGATATCGAGCTTAGGCGCCATGCGCCAGAGGCGCTCGAGATCGTAATAGCGGCGGGCCTGCTCGCTGAAAACGTGCACAACAAAACCGCCGAAATCGAGCAGCGCCCATTCGGCGGAGCGATATCCCTCGCGATGTTCGGGCGAGCGGCTGAGATTTTTGTAGAGCTGCGCCTCGACTTCGGTGCAGATGGCCTGGACCTGCGGGGTGCTGAAGCCGGTGCAGACCACAAAATAATCGGTGAAGGCGCCCGCTGCCGTGAGGTCGAGCACGGTGATGCCCGCGGCTTTCTTTTCTTGTGCGGCTTCGACAGCGAGGCGGACGCCCTGAGGCAAGGATTCGAATTTCACCGGTATAGGCCCTGTTTGAGAATGTATTCCTCGACGCGCGCGGAAACAAGCCCATGGATGGACTGGCCGCGTTGCGCGTGGCGCCGAATGTCGGTAGCGGAAACATCACTGGAAACGTTTTCGAGCAGATAAATAGTGGTCTTGTGAAGGTGCGCAACGACCTGGGAGGGGTGCTCGGCTTCTTTTCTTGCGTCTGGCCGGGCCATCAAGTCCGGCGGAATGACGAGGCGCAGGGCTTCCGAGCGGATGCCCGGGCGATTGGCGATGATGAAATCGCAAAGGCCGAGCAGCGTTTCGTATTCTTTCCACATCGGGATGTCCAGGAACGCGTCGGCGCCGATGATGAAAAAGAGACGATCGCCGTGGCCGTGGTGGACGTGACGGAAGTAGCGCACGGTGTCCACGGAATAGTGGAGTTGCGTGCCGCTGAAATCATCGCCGGCTTCGGCAAGCGAGGGAACGAAGTGCGGATGCTCGGTACAAGCGAGCGAGACCATGGCAAACCGGTGCGGAAACGGAGCGAGGTGCTGCTTTAATTTGTGCGGGGGACGGCTCGCGGGGATGAAGTGGATTTCGTCGAAGTTAAAGCGGCGGTCGGCGGCACGAGCGGCGGAAAGATGGCCGTTGTGGATGGGATCGAAGGAACCACCGAAAATCGCGATGCGCCGAGGATGATGCTTTGCGGCGGTGCGGTGCCCCTGCGCTATGGCCAATGCGCCTCCCGGGAAAGTGCTGCCGGCCCGGAGTGGATCGAGGCCGCGCACGACATAATTGATTCTCTCACGAATCATCTTCATTGTTTCTTGCGACCGCCGAGCGGTCAACAGGCGCGGACGAACGAGGATGATCCTCCTCGCCCTCGCCATTTTCGGCGGGACCGGGCGGGTCCAGAGTGGAATCGGGAGCAGGGCGAGGAATCTTCTCCAGGGCATCGGCGATGGAACGGACCAGATCTTTCACGCCGTCACCGGCAACAGCGGAAATGGAATGAAATTCAAGGTTGCGCTGCTTGCAAAAATCGCGAAGAACTTCGAGCCGCGTACGATCGGTCGTGGCATCCAGCTTGGTGGCAACAACGATCATCGGTTTTTCGGTGAGGGACGCGCTAAAGGCTTCGAGCTCGCCGTTAATGACTTCGAACGAGTGGACCGGATCATCGGCGTTGGAGTCGCTCGTGTCGATCAGATGGACGAGGAGGCGTGTGCGTTCTACGTGGCGGAGAAAACGGATGCCGAGGCCTGCGCCTAGATGCGCGCCTTCGATAAGGCCGGGAAGGTCGGCGACGACAAAAGTGCGGCCTAGCTCGGTGCCGTGCCCACCGGTGCCACCGTCGGCGTTGACGACCCCTAGATTCGGTTCCAGCGTGGTAAAAGGATAGTTGGCGATTTTCGGGCGCGCCGCGGAGATAACGGAAATCAAAGTGGACTTGCCGGCATTGGGATAACCCACCAGCCCGACATCGGCGAGAAGTTTCAGCTCGAGGCGAAGATGCCGTTCTTCGCCGGGAAATCCATCCTCGTGTTCGCGCGGGGCCTGATGCCAGGGTTTGGCAAAGTGTTGATTGCCGCGTCCACCGCGTCCACCGTGTGCGATCAGTACGCGCTGGCCGGGGCTGGCGAGATCGGCGATGGTCGCGCCATGATCGTCAAACACCAGCGTGCCGACGGGAACTTGCAGGATCATGTCACTGCCGGAATGGCCGGTGCAGTTGGAGCCTTCGCCATGGCGGCCGCGATCGGCCTTGAATTCGCGATTGTAACGGTAGCGGAGCAGTGTGTTGTCGTTAATGTTGGTTTCGAGATAGATGCTGCCGCCATGGCCGCCGTCGCCGCCGGAGGGACCGCCGCGGGGCACGTATTTTTCGCGCCGGAAGGCCACGCAGCCATTGCCGCCATCGCCGGCCTTCACGAGTATTTTTGCTTCATCAACGAACACAGGAATAAGACTCCGTAAGGGTTGACCGCTAGGCGGTCACCCGTGAAAAAGATAACATAAGCAAACTATTGAAACGCGAAACCCCCAACGGAGGCCGCCTCCCAATGCTCCGCGCGCTCAAACGCATTACCCTGGTACTTTTAGCGTTCGTAGCCGTAATGGCTGCCGCCTTTTACCTGCTCTACTTCCGGCGAACGCCACTGCCTCCAGCGGTCCCGCACGAGCGCATCGTGCCGGTGATTTCCGCGATTCCGGGGCTATCCGCGTGCTGGGTCGAAACGGCAAGAACATTCAGCGGCTTTTCCTTCGGCTCGACCGCCGGAAGCGTCCTCGTCAAGCATCCTGCGGGCGACTTACTAATCGACACCGGAAACTCCAGCCACTACGATCCGGAAATTTCCGGGTTCCCCTTTGCGACGTGGCTTAAACTCAAATCGCTCGCGGGGCTGCTTAAGCCGAAAGTGCCGCTTCCGGATTTGCTGCGCCGTATCGGTGAAGATCCCGCGAAGCTGCGCTGGGTCATCCTGTCGCATGTGCACCTCGATCACGCCGGCGGCTTGATGGATCTGCCGCCTCTGCCGGTGCTGCTCACGCGCGAAGAGCTGCAATTTGCAGCCGACCCGAGCGTTCAGGCCAAGGGCTACGTGATTGCCGCGCACACCCCAAAGTTTCCGCCGGTCGCCGCGCCCACTCTAAGATTCGAACCGGCGCCCTACGAAACTTTTGACGAGAGCGCCGATCTTTACAGAGACGGCTCGGTGGTCGTCGTGCCGTTGCGCGGCCATACCCCCGGAAGCGTGGGCATTTTCGTGAACCTATCGCCCACGCGGCGCCTGTTTTACGTTGGCGACGCCGTCGATGACGAACGCGGTTTCGAGGAGCGCGCCAGGAAATCTCTGATCTTGCAGGACAGCGACAGTGACATGGCGCTTGCGAACCAAATCGTCGGCAGGCTCAGCGAGCTTCACGAAAAGTTGCCGGGACTCGCCATCATTCCGGCGCATGGACGGAGCGCATATAAGAAATTCTTTCCCGGCGGGCCGTTGTCCTGCATTTCCGGGCAATAGCCGAGTCGAAAAGAAAAACGCGGTCCAGCGGAGCCAGACCGCGGAAGAGGCGAAGAAGGCCGGATTGAAGCCTGCCCCTATACAATGCAGCGCAATGCAGTTAGTTCGCGGCGGACTTGGCTTGCTCAGCAGGCAGGACGCTGATGAAGCGGCCGTGACGGCCCCTGTCTTGGAACTTCACGACGCCAGTAACCATTGCGAAGAGCGTGTCGTCCTTGCCCTGCCCGACGTTTTCCCCGGCCTGGTGCTTGGTGCCGCGCTGGCGCACCAGGATCGTACCGGCGTTGACCAGTTGCCCGCCGAAGCGCTTGACGCCCAGCCTCTGTCCGTGTGAATCGCGGCCGTTTGTAGAGGAGCCGCCGCCTTTCTTACTTGCCATGATGTAATCCTTTTCGAGAAAAACTGCCCGGTGGAAGCCCGGAGCTAGATGAAGAGTTAGAGCTTGATATCGCCGACCTCGATGGCCGTGTAATTCTGACGGTGGCCACGTGAAATCTTGTACTGATTGCCCTTCTTGAACTTGAGCACGGTGAGCTTCTTGCCGCGGCCCTGTGAGACGATTTTGCCGCTCACAGAAGCCTTGCCGGCATCGGCGCCCAGCAAGACCTTCTTGTCGTCCGTATGGACGGCCAAGACGGAGCCAAAGTTCACCTTTTCCCCTACCTTGCCATCGACCCGCTCGATGCGGATGGTGTCGCCGGGCGCGACGCGATACTGCTTTCCCCCGGTCTGAATAACGGCGTACATCTGTCCTCCAAGCGCTAAAGGCAAACCCTAATTATAGGGGTTCCCGGCCCAAACCGTCAACGAACGATTAAGGCGTGGGATTGCGCAATGCTACATTATGCGACGATGGAAACCACTTGGAGCGCATGGAGACCTAGCTGGGTGTTACCCGAAATTTTGACCTGCAGCAGAGCGGACTCTCGGTCGATACCTTTAGTGAGGATGCGCCATGCAATTTCCTGCGGGATGATCGTTTCCGAAAGCTTATCCCCGAGCGGCTCTTCGGTAAGCTGCCATGCTTGGTCAGTGCGAGAAAGATACCAACTGCCTCCGCATTCACCGGAAACGTTGATCTGAACGTAAGTTCCGGGCTTTGCCGAAACGGTGCGATAGGTGAACGGCAGGGCCCGCAAGAAGCAATCCAAAACGGGATAGTAGAGTTCGCGGGTCATGATGCCCGGTTTGTTCACCGCCAGCCGGATCTGCTGCTGGTGGTGCCAGCGTTCCGTGAATTCCCGAGCGGTGTCGAACCAGTTTGCGGATTTTTCCTCGCCTGCCCAGCTTACGCCGTAGGGCGCGCTGGCATGGGGATCCCGGGAGCGGTGATACTCGGCAAGCAATTGGGAGGCGACTTGCATCAGCGAAATCAAGACAGCGGGGCTCAGGCGTCGATAGAGACGGACGCCTTCCTCATTCAAACGGTTGATGTACGCCGCGAGTTCAACGCTGGAGCTGATTCTCGGGGCTTCTGGCAAATATCCATCGCGGGCGATCGAAACGCCGCGAAGCGGAGTATCCAGAAGGTGTGCGGCGACGTCCTTGACCTTCCACTTGGGTGAAACCGTCTGCTTTTCCCAGTCTTCGGCGGTGAGGGAACGAAGCAATTCGAGCAACATGGCATCGAGCTTCGGAAAAAGATGCGCGGTGAGTATCGGCCTCACGGGCCTATCTTTGCATTCGCGGCTCGTTTTGTCACCGGACGCAATGGAGGCTCGGTCGAACTACAAAGGACGCCTCAAAAATTAAAACGGTAGCCGAGAATCATCTTGGCAAGCAAATGGTCGGTTGAGCGAGTCACGCCTACGCCCACCCCAAAATTGATTTCCCACTTGGGCGAGAGATTCAGGTCGATAGCGGGGAGGATTTGCTGTTGCTGCTGGCTGACCGTGTCGAAGCCTGTGACCGGACCCAGC
>Ga0210406_10000853_pt1 | contig 39776 bp, 41 predicted proteins | sample IncBWC30MmetaG_FD_155454 | JGI IMG/M metagenome (GOLD analysis project Ga0210406, IMG submission 155454) | Forest soil microbial communities from Barre Woods Harvard Forest LTER site, Petersham, Massachusetts, United States - Inc-BW-C-30-M | ecosystem: Environmental > Terrestrial > Soil >... | reverse complement strand
CCGCCATGGGGTGACCCAGGAATCCCATTCAGAATCCGCCGCTTGCCAAAATTCGAGCCGGTCGTTACGCCATCCAACGGAATGCGGAATTTTCCTTCCCACAAGCGCTCGGGCGTCGCACGGTCAAAAATTTCGCGCAGTTTCTGACGTTCTTCGTCAGCACGTTTGATCTGTTCCGGGCTGGGTTCCACGAACTGTTTCCCTACTTGCAATTTCTCGGTCGCAAACTGGCCTTTCCGCACCGTTATCATCGCATTGCAGATGATCTTCTCGCCGCCAGTCGTCTGCCCCGTGATCTTCAACTCGTATTCCCCCGGCGCTTTTTCCAGGTCCACCGCCAGCAAGCCTTTTCGTAGGTTTTCGCTTGCATTCTCGCTCCAGAGCGGCACACTCCGCTCGCTCCATTCTCCTTGCACTTCCGCGAGGGGCTTTGTGCTTTTCAAGTTGATGAGCAGCAGACTTCCCTGGCTGGATTCCGGCGCGCTGATCCTCAAAGTTGTTCCCGCCGTGCACCTGCGCGCCTCTTTCGCCACTGCTGCTGCGGGAATGAGCGCGGCAATCGCAGCGATACAGGCAACCGCTAATCGCACCATCAACTTCCGCGCTGCTGCCCTGAAATGGAAATTCATTTTTGTTGCCGCATCGCCGTGACGCGCGCCTCCACTTTTGCAAATTGCTCCCGTGCAATCTTTGATCCCAAGATGGTTTTTTCAATGTTCAGAAAGAGCTCGGGATTGTTCATCTTCTCCCGAATCTCCGCCAGAAAGGGCCGCACCTTTGCGAAGATAAAATACATTTCGCCGCAAAACGACACCTGGAAGAAAAGTTTCTCGCTCAAGACGCCGTTCAAAACGAAGGAAACAGCAATTCCCCAGTAGCCGCCCACCTGCCTGAGCCAATTGTTCTCCTCCGTCCCCATGGCTTTTGCCACATTGATAAAGTCATCCGCGCTTTTTGGCCAAAACGTCGTCAACCACCAGTGGCGAGCCTTGCGCATCTCCGCCTCGCGTCTTAGGTCGTACAGTTCCAGGATCAATCTCGCATCTTCTGCCGTCGGTCTCTTTGGCATCGTCTCTCCTAAGCCTTCCGCTGGAGATTCTACCCCAGAAGGATCTGCACTCTATTACCGCCTTTTGAAACTGTCCGGCAACGCGACACTTTCATCCCGCCTTCGGACATTCCTTCCTTAGACCGATTCTCAGATTTTATCTGCAAGTCTTTTTGATTCTGTGCTTTCTGCCCTTCTGGCCTACGGCATATAGATTGCCCTGACTCCCTGCGGGAATTTTCGTTCCCGGGCGTCTAAAATGACGCCCCCAGGGAGGCTTCGATGAAAAAGATCGATCGCATGCGCGAGAAGGTCACCATCCTGCCGACTTCCGTCTACCTTTCGAAGATGCACGATGCTGGCTGGAGCCTCGTCGCCCTCGAATGGGAACGCGAAGTGGAAGTCTCCGGCTTCCCCGAGGAGCCACCCGTCCCCACCGCTTCCGAAGAAATCCCCTTCGGCCTGCGCATCGCCTCTGACTGCCGCCATCTCGAAGACGACCCCCTGGAAATGCAAACTCTCAAGTTTCTCGCCGAAATGATTGTCCAAGACATTTCCTTCACCAGCATGGCTGACGCACTGAACGTCCGCGAGTATCGGACCCGCGACGGCCGTACCTGGACCGCCGCCGGCGTCTTCAAGCTCATCCCTCGCCTCATTGACGTGGCCCCGCGCCTCCTCTCCGGCGCCGAGTGGGAATCCCGCAAGAAACAATTAACCCGCGTCACCTGGAATTCCTAACTCTCTCCAGGCATTCACGTCAGCGGGATGGGAAACCCTGGAGATCGCTCTTCGTTGCGGTATTTGCCGAGCGCTTTTCCGAGTTTCGCCTCTTTGCCTCACCACGCCGGGATCCCACACCCGGTGTTCAAAAGTGTACAGAATCGCGTCCCGCACTCCCCTAGACTGCCACTGATCGCTTCTATGCGCCGACACTGAGCAGCGAAGCCGAGTTACAATTGCCGTCGGTCCCGAGCCACCATGCAACAATTAGCCCCCCATTCCAAGCGATTTAGCTCACGCATCCGTATTCCGGAAGACGTATATGTCTGCTGGGGCTCTGTCCGCTATGACGATACTTCTCAAGTTCGTGACCTCGGACCCGGCGGACTGTTCGTCCTCACACACATGACTAAAGCAGTTGGCGCGCACGCCAATCTTCATTTTCTTGTCGAGGAAGGACCGATCAAGGCTGAGGGTGTGGTGCGCCACGTAGAGCCCGGCCTTGGACTAGGCTTGGAATTCACCGCGGTGTGCGAGGAAGACCGCCAGCGTCTCGCCGATTTGCTGAAACGCCTTCGCGAAGTCGGCCACCGGAATTGCCGTGCACATCCAGGTGCATCCGCACAATGACCTCCACGCGCGCTGACTGTCGATCTACATCTCGATCTGCGTGACATTCATATCGAGCAGAACAACGGTCTTTGGACCGGCGCCATCCAAACAGTGTTTCTGTAACTCGGCAAGCACAGCGAGATTCTTCACGTCGATGATCAAACATTCAAACTGGACTTGTCTCCCGCGCAATACGACCAAGACCTGAAGAACGGTGTGAAAGAAATCCAACGCGTCGAAGTCCTGCCCAACGCCACGCGCCTCTGCATTGTTCTTCGCGACCCTTCCAACGGCAGTCTCGGCTCATTATCCATCCCTCTCGCCAAATACTTCCCCGCCCCTTCGGCGCCCGCGAAATGATGCGACTTTCACCGCACTTGCATTACAATTCCCAATCTATTCGCGAACCATGACCACAACAATTCCAACTCCTTCCAAAAAAGAGAATTCCGTCGAGCGCCATCCCGTCACCATTTACTTTGCGCTGACCTTCCTAGTCTCCTGGCTCGGCGCCTTCGCCGTTACTGCTCCGCGCTTCCTACGCGGCGAGGCCATCCCAAAATTTGCGGGCCTGATGATGTTTCCTGCCATGCTCCTCGGCCCCAGCGCCGTCAGCATCCTGTTAACTCGCCTCGTGGACGGACCCAGCGGCCTGCGCGATCTTTTTTTCAGAATGCGCCGCGTCCGCTTTCCCTTACGCTGGTACGCCGCGCTTCTCATTCCCCCAGTCTTTGTCCTAACCGTTCTTGCCTTGATGAAAACATTCGTCTCACCCGTTTTTGCCCCCAACCGTTTTTTCATCGGCATCGGATTCGGTTTCGTCGCCGGCTTCTTCGAGGAAATCGGTTGGATGGGCTTCGCTTTCCCCAAAATGCGCCGCCCCGATAACGCCCTCGCTCCCGCCCTCCTCCTCGGCCTTCTCTGGGGATGCTGGCATATCCCGGTCATCGATTTCCTCGGAACCTCCACGCCTCACGGCTCCTACTGGCTCCCCTTCTTTCTCGCCTTCACCGCCGCCCTGACCGCCATGCGCGTCATCATCGCCTGGGTCTACACCAACACGAACAGCGTCCTGCTCGCCCAACTCCTCCACGCCTTCTCCACTGGCTCCCTTGTCGTCTTCAGTCCTCCCGGCGCGTCCGCCGCGCAGGAATCCCTCTGGTACGCCATCTACGCCGCCGCCCTGTGGCTCCTCGTCGCCCTCATCGCAATCACATACGGCAAGCGCCTGTCGCAACAGCGCCACACCTAAATCAGCCGTTGGTTTTAGGGAGTAAGACTGGGAACCTCAAGCTTGGGTGCGTTCTGCATTACCGCATAAGAACTGATCACCTGTTGGTCGTAAATGACTTCCGACCACATCCAGCCGCCATAAGATAGCGCCGCAAAAAACGCAGCGACCAGCACGATCCTCTTCCCCAAATACGGCCGCGCCTTCACACCGTAATAGACCAGAATCCCCCCGAATATGGTGATCACCGCCAGCAGTCCTTCCAGAGCCGGTATATCGGAAATATTGAAGTGTGTTAAATCTGCAAAACCATTTACCGCCGAGAATGCTGTGAGCAAAACGGCCAGCACCGTTCCCGGTACTCTCTTTTTCCAGGGGAAGGCATTGCCGTTTACTGGCGCGAGCCAAGCAAAAACACAAATCAGCAGAAAGCTGAATCCATTAAAAACCGCCCCGCGCAATACCACGATTCGTTCATGCAGTTGCCTGAACCGTTCTGTCTTGTCGCTTCCCTGGTTCAGAATCTGGGTCTCCATCAATTGAAACTTCGTCAGGATATTCCCCACCTTCTTGTCATTCTCTATTTCTGTTTTTTTATACTCCGCTCTGCGAGCCGGATCCCTGTGCTCAAACATCGCTCGCAAGCCGGATCGGATTTTGTTCCATGTCACTCTTCGCCGATTTGTTTCCGGATCCTTCTCCCGGAACCTCTCAAAAAATGTCCGGTGACAAGCGTTGAAGTCGTCTCCTGTCTCATACGGCTTCAATAGGTCAATGCGCCCAATCCCGTCCAGTTGATCGCTCAGGTCTTCCAGAACCAGGCAGCGGATCGCGTCCTCGGGCACCGGCCAATGCTCGTCATTCACCAGTTGGCTGGAAATCGGTATGATCGCGGATCCGATACAATACGCCAGCGACAGTACTGCCACCCCCAGCAACGCGTCGTTTTTCCCCACAACTTTAGGAACGAGCTGGGCAAAGAACGGCGGGTAAACAAGGTCAACAGCTATCCCCAGCCACAGGAAAGCCAAAACACCAACCATTGTCGTTTCGAAGGCGAGTTTAAAAACATCCATCTCGTGGTTCTCACTCTTCTTACTTGGCCTTGGCATTCCCGCCCGGCAAAACGAGCACAGCGTCCGTCAGACCTTAAGCGGGTCCATCGGGGAGCATCCCTTTGTTAAGTAGTGCGCCTCTCCCGCAAATCGTTTCAAGACGCCCCCTCCTTTGTTGCACAACCACTCTTAGACCAGTAGAGTCGGAAGAAGGGGCACGATGGCCACAGCCGCGAACCTCACTTCACCCCCACCCAGCCGCCCGCTCATTGCCCCGGCATGGCATACGATAGTCTTCATTGCTATTTTTCTAGCACTTTCCATCGTGGGTGGTTTCTTTCAGCACGCCGCAAAGCAGCACCCACAGCCAGCACTGCCGAGCACCAGCGCCGTGCCGGGTTACATTTCGGTGATTATTTCGGAATGGCTCCTGGTGCTCTACGTCCGTATGGGCGTGCAGAAGCGCGGAGTCCGTTTGCGCGATCTCGTTGGCGGCCGATGGGCCACACCAATGGAAGTCGTAAAAGACTTCGCTCTAGGCGCAGCGCTCTGGGCGCTGTGGATCGGCTTGCAAAATCCCCGTCTCCTCGGCGGCGGAACGAATGCCGCTCAGGGACTTCTTCCCAGAGGGATTCTCGAGAGTCTCGTGTGGATTCCTCTCGCCCTTTCCGCCGGATTTTGTGAGGAACTCGCTTTTCGTGGCTATCTTCAGAAGCAATTTCAGGCCATCACCGGCAGCGCCGCCTTGGCCGTCCTTTTCCAAGCCCTCGTATTTGGCGTTGGCCACTTTTACGAAGGGGCAGGTGCGGCAGCAAGAATCACTCTTTTCGGCGTCTTGTTCGCCCTGCTCGCCGTCTGGCGAAAAAGCCTGAGGCCCAGCATGATCGCTCACGCCTGGTCCGATATTTTCGGTGTAATCATTTTCCGCGGCATGAATCGTTAAATGCTATTCGCCCCCGCGCCAGCCGCCGCCGCCCGCGCGGCGACATTCTTCTCCGCCTGCTCCGCCACACTCCGGTCGATTTCGATTGTACCTTTGAAGCCCGCGCCGTCTTCGATCATGATCTGCGCCGTCGTCAGATTCCCAATGATCGCGCCGTCTTTCTTGATCTCGACTCGTCCCTGCGCGCGCACGTTTCCTTTCAGGTATCCGTACACCACCACGTCGCGCGCGTCGATGTCCGCTGTGACCTTCGCCGTCGCTCCCACCGTCAGCTTCCGCTCATCCAGATGAATCCGCCCTTCCACCAACCCGTCGATCAGCAGATCCTCGGTCCCTGTGATTTCGCCTTTCACCTGCAGGCTCGACCCCAGCAACGCCATCTCGTGCTCCGCTGTTCCATCCAACGAACTTATCGCCTCTTTGTCCTTCTTACCCCACATGGTAGAACCTCCTAAACGGTGTGTCTCGGGGACGAGCTGGGCGGGTTCCGGCGAGATGCAGCGCTGCCCAGAATCCTACTCCTGCCAAGCGGACGCATCAAGTCGCTGGCGCGTCATCTTCCGCGGAATGTAGCCGCGCAGCCCGGAGCCGCGCACTACTTGGTGCCAGCTTTGTTGGCGGCTGCTTTGGCGGCCTGAACACGCTTCAGGTGTTCTTTGTACTGATCGAGGTTCGGATCGCCGATTAGACCGCCCTGCGCAATTGCTTTCTCGATGTTTTGGATCGCCACATCAAGCTTGCCGGCGTTCTCGTAGCCTTCTCCGAGGCTGTCGTAAACGTTGGCCGAATCGGGATAGAGTTCCACATTCCGCTGGAACGCACGAATGGCTTCGTCCAGCTTCTTCTCCCCCATCAATTGGTAGCCGAGCTGGTTGACGAGGTTCTCGGGCGGCCGGACCGCACAACCGTAGCGTTCGCTTAAGTCGTGGTAATGTTTTTCGACGCCGGCCAGTCCACCCTCCGTACTGCCGTCCTGCGCATTAACCGTCATCTGCCAATCGGCAAACACCGTGCGCAGACCTGCATAGTGGGCGAGCAGCACCGTGGAACCGTGGGTCTCGTCGGGATAGCGCGCCGAGTCCCAATGAAAATCCTTCGGAGCTTTTGCTTTCAGCGTCTTCTGAAGCTGCTCGAAGCCCTCGCCCATGGGATTGGGTTTGTTGCCCTCGTTGCCCAGCGAAAAGAACAGCGCTTTCTTGAGCTCTGCTTTCTCCGCGAAGAACTGTTGCGCCTGATGCAGAGTTCGCTGCTCATCCCATTGCAGGCTGGGACTCACCGCGATGTAGGCCGAAAAAAGGTCAGGGCGGGTGATCAGCGTGTGAATCACCATCAGGCCGCCCAGAGAGTGTCCTGCAAATACGCGATAGCACGACGTGCGGTAGCGCTTCTCGATCTGCGGCATCAACTCCTTCTGGATGAAATCCAGGAAGTGGTCTCCCCCGCCGCTGGTGGGATTGGCGTTCACCGTACCATCGGGATTCTTCATGTCCCAGTGCGTGGGTGTCAGGTCGCGCGTCCGGTCCGTGTTGGCGATGCCCACAACGATCATCGGCGGCACGCGGTTTTGTTCTGCCAGAAAGTCGATGGTGCTGCCGATCTCATTGATGTGTCCCGGGCCATCCATCAGGTAAACCACCGGATAAGCCGCTTTGTCGTGCTCGTAGGCCCGCGGCGTTCGCACCCAGATCACGCGGTCCTCGTTGAGCACGCTGGAGTGCACCACCATCCGCTGCGGTGCGGGCGGAGTCAGGTCTTGCGCCGTAGCCGAAAGCGAAAGCAATAGAATGCCCGCGAAAAAAAATCCAAGCTTACGCCGAAAAGCATGGCCAGGTCTCATGACGCCTCCGAAAGTGCCTCGCGGATTATGCCACACACTCTCGCCGCTCCTCATCTCCCCTCAGCTTCTCCCTGCCGCATCCTCTGAAGCCGCCTGACTCAACCCGCCACCGCCCGCCCGTCATTTCGAACGGAGCAGGCCGACGCTTTTTCTTCCCGCATCGCTCCTGCGATGCGGTCGGCCTGCGGATGTGAGAAATCTCTCGGCTCTTTTTCCAATTTCTAGTTTCTGATTTCTAGTTTCGATTTTCCCATGCCCTCACTCAGCTTTCCCACGTGATACAATCCCCTCATGGGAGTCATCATCAAAGACCCGGACATTCTCGGCGGAACTCCTGTGTTTCGCGGAACCCGCGTGCCCATCCAAACGCTCTTCGACTACCTGGAAGGCGGAGAGACACTCGAAGACTTCCTGGAAGGATTTCCTACCGTCTCGCGGGAATCGGCCGTCGCCGCTCTCGAAGAAGCAAAACACCTCTTGCTCGCACGTCCTTAAATGCGCATTCTGCTCGACGAATGTATCGATGAGCGATTCCGGAACTCTTTGCCCAATCACGATTGCCAAACCGCTCGTTACGCTGGCCTCACGGGACTCAAGAATGGCGACCTTCTTGCCGTTGCGGAAACAGCCAAATTCGACGTTTTCCTCACCATCGATCAAGGGTTCGCATACCAGTAAAATCTAACTGCCCGAAAGCTCGCTATTATCATTTTCCGCGCGAAGTCGAACCGCCTCACAGACCTCTTGCCACTTGTGCCCGCCTGTCTCACACACCTCGACTCCATTCAACCAAGCCAAATCGTTATCATCGAGGGCTAACCAGTCCACCACCCCGCCTTGGTGTCATCCCGAGCGTAGCGAGGGATCTGCTTCTCTCTTCGAACTTCTCTTCTCACCACTCGCCGCCGCCCCTTCGCGCCGCCAAAGTCAAATTCCAAAAAGCCACCTGACCCCGGCCACCACCCGCCGATCATTTCGAACGGAGCAGGCCGACGCTTTTTCTTCCCGCATCGGCAAGCACAGACCGATCCACGAAGATTTCCTCGACTTCCACAAGTAGAGCCTGGCAAAGTCTTTCTTCGCCCGCTGCCCCGAATACAAGAATCCTCCAAAAATCTGACCGCCTGCCCATCGCTATTTGGGCGCGATTTGGCAGTTATCTAATTTAAGAGCAGAGTCGACAGCCGGGTGCCCAACACGCCGATTTTGCGTGTGGGGATTTTGACTTTGATTTCGGCACTATTCGCCTCTTCGGCCTCGAGGTTCCACTTTTCCAGTTTCACTTTTCTGATTTCTATTCTCTCTTCACAGTTTCTCCGGCCACTTCCGCGCCGCGTGAAACACCCGCAAGATTTCCACCGCGTCGCCTCGCACGCGGTAAGGCACGATGTACGGAGTTCCCGCAACCACCAACTCGCGCGTCCCTGCAACTCGTCCCGCCCGGCCCAGGGCAGGATTCTTCTTCAGCAGCTCCACGGCCCGCAAAATCCTCAGCACTACGCGCCCAGCCGCCGCTCGGTCGTCCACCGCAATGTACTCCGCCTCGGCATCCAGGTTGGCCAGCGCTCGCCGCAGCCATCTAACGCGCACGGCGAGCCCACTTCTTCGGCACGCGCTTTACTTCGCTCTCGCTGGCAAAGTCTCCCTGGTCCGCCTCCGCCAGCCCCTTGTGAATCTCTTCAATCTGCCAGCTATTCAGCTCCACATACTCCCGGATCGCTTCCGCCGCCAGGAACGACCGTGACCGCCGCGTCGCCGCCGCGAGTTTGTCCAGCTTTCCTCTCAGCCCTCCATCCAGCCGCAGCGTAAGGATTCTCTCGCCCGCCATCGTAACCCTCCTGACTACATCTGCATACATTGTACTCGCCTCGAAACACATTTGAGAACAATTGCCCGCGCGCAGGAAATACTCAGGCGGTTCAGGTTCTAGGTCCGAGCTTCGGGTGCCCCATCTTTCGCGCTTCGCGAAAGGTGGGGATTTTCTCTTCTCCGCGAGTACTCAGCGTCTCTACGTTGTATTCGTCTTTGATCTGGCGACGTTTACATTTCCACAGATTTCCACAATTCCTTCGAATCCCACCCCTCCCGCAAACCCCTTCCCCCGGCCAACTTGAACCCCACCGTCTCAAATCGCGACGCCCATTCGAATAACAACATAGTTATACTTGACTTCCAGTACTGTTTGTGATATAGTTCTTCCAGCTTCCGTCTGGCGGAGAAAGGAGCGCCTCACTTTGTCCGCTGCCTGTCTACCTTCGCGACCCGCCACTCCGTCTCTCTTCCTTCTTCGACGTGCCAACGTTCCGACGTTTAGACGTGCAAACGACCCGTGTCCCCCTAACTCCTTACGGCTCAATTCTTTTGCCGACCCCCACCCCGTAAACCCTGTCGTGTCAATTCTTTATAAAAAAAGGTGGGGTGGAGGGGGCGACAGGAAGAGCCTCACTTCCCATCTTCCGTACACTCTTCCAAGTTCCGTATCCCGCAAGTCTTTTATTTGCCACTCTTACGAAAACACCGGGGGTGTAGGGGTATTCTTCCCATCTCGGAACGTGCCGACCTTCAGACGTGCGGACGTTCAGACGTTCCGTTCTCCGCTCTGCTATTCTTTCCCCATGCAGTCGCTTCGCCTCAATCCCATCCTCAATACCGACTCCTACAAGCTCACCCACTGGTGGCAATATCCACCCGACACCCGCCACATCTATTCCTACGTCGAATCCCGCGGCGGCATGTTCGACGAGACCATGCTCGCCATGCTTCAGTACATCATCAAGGCCAATTTCGCCGGCCAGGTCTTCACCCTCGACGACGTCGAGGAAGCCCGCCGCATCGCTCACGCCCACTTCTCCGGCCGCGCCAAAACTTTCAATTACGAGGGCTTCAAATCCCTTTACGCGAAACATGGCGGACGCTTGCCTCTCCGCATCCGTGCAATCAAGGAAGGTACCGTCGTCAAGAGCCACAACGCCTTCATCACCATCGAGAACACCGACCCGGAATTTTATTGGCTCACCAACTGGGCGGAAACCGTTCTCCTGCAAGTCTGGTATCCCATCACCGTCGCCACCCTCTCGCGCGCCATCAAGCAGGTCATCGGCAAAGCGCTGGTTCGCACCGGCGATCCCTCGCTGCTTCCGTTCAAGCTGCACGATTTCGGATTCCGCGGCGTCTCCTCCCGGGAATCCGCCGCCATCGGAGGCGCCGCGCATCTGCTCAATTTTCTTGGTACGGATACGCTCGCAGCAATTCAGTTGCTCAATCAATATTATTCCGCCGATCTCACCCCGCAGAATCCGCTCGACTGCGCCGCCTACAGCATTCCCGCGTCCGAACATTCGACGATCACCGCATGGGGCGAAGCGCATGAGCTCGACGCTTACGCCAACATGCTCGAAAACGTTCCCGAAGGAATCGTTGCTTGCGTCAGCGATTCCTACGATATCTACAACGCCGTGCGCAATCTCTGGGGAGGCGCGCTCCGCGAAAAAGTTTTGCAACGCGCCGGCACGCTGGTGATTCGCCCCGACTCCGGCGAAGCCGTCACCGTCCTCGAGGAACTTTTCAAAATTGTCAGCGAGAAATTCGGCTACGAAGTAAACCGCAAAGGCTGGAAGACCACCGTGCCCTGCGTGCGTTTCATTCAAGGCGATGGCGTCAACTTCTACACCATTCAAAACATCACCGCGCAGCTCACGCGCAAAGGCTGGTCGCAGGATATTTGGAGCTACGGCATGGGCGGCGCGCTACTGCAACAAGTGAACCGCGACACGTTGAAATTTGCGTTGAAGTGTTCCGCCATCGACCGCAACGGTCAGTGGCACAACGTTTACAAAAATCCAAAAACCGATCCCAGCAAAGCCAGCCGCGGCGGCCGCTTCAATCTCCTTCAAAACGGCAAGGAATTCGCCACCGTCGAAGTCGTCGATGGCGCTCCCCTACCCGCCAACAATGCACTCGAAACCATTCTCGAAGACGGCAAAGTTCTCCGCGATCAAACACTCGCAGAAGTTCGCGCCATCGCCTCCTCCTTCGACGCCTATCTCGATGCCGCCTGATCCAGTCTCCGAAAACGTAGCGCCGGGCTTCAGCCCGGCAGCATTCTGGAGCAGAGGTGTATCCGCAGAAATTGCTTCACGCGCCGCGCAATTTGAAACGTTGGATTTTTCCCGTAACGGTTTTCGGCAGCTCGCTGCAAAATCTAACTTCCCTCGGCACTTTGTAAGAGACAAGCCGCGCTTTGACATGCTCGCAAATTTCGCCAGCCAACAATTCAGAGCCTTGAATATTTCCACGCAACACCACGTGCGCCACGGAATACGAAAGCCCTCTCTCATCCGTTGCTCCGACAACCGCGGCTTCGGCGACGTGCGGGTGCCCAAGAAGCGCGTTCTCCACTTCCGTGGGAGAAACCCACATGCCCGCGACTTTCAGCATGTCGTCAGCGCGCCCGCAATAATGGAAATACCCCTCGGCATCGCGAAAGAATTTGTCGCCGGTCACAACCCAATCGCCGCGTTTGGTGCGCGCCGTCAATTCGGGGATGCGCCAATACTCCGCAAAGGCGCTCGCGCCGCGCACCCAGAGATTTCCAATTTCGCCGTCAGGCACAGGTTCTCCGTTTTCATCGACGATTTTCACTTCGTACCCGGGAACCGGGAAACCGCAGCTTCCCGGTTTGCACTTTCCGGGAACGCTGGAAATAAAAACATGCAGCATCTCCGTGGAGCCAATGCCGTCGAGGATTTCGAGCTCGAATCGGCGCTTCCAGGCGTTGAAGATTTCCGCGGGCAATGTTTCGCCGGCCGAGACGCACATTCGCACGGAAGAAAAATCCACGGAGTGGCCCGACTTCTCCGCTTCCCGCAAGATCGCAGCGTAAAGAGTTGGGACCGCGAAGAAAACGGTGGGCCGGTGGCGCACCACCAACTCAATCACGTGTGCGACAGTGGTTCGCTGCGGATTCAAAAGCGTGCGGGCGCCTGCCGCAAGAGGGAAATACATCCCGTTCCCCAAACCGTAGGCGAAAAACAATTTCGACACGGAGAATGTCACATCATCTTCGCGCAATCCCAGATTCTTTTGCGCATAATTCAAACTCGCGTACAGCATGTCCGCATGGCGATGAACCGCTGCTTTGGGCGCGCCGCCGCTGCCGGAGGTGTAAAGCATGAAAGCCGGATCTTGCGGCGAAGTATCCGCGGCGGCGAGTTGTTCACTGGCCGAGGCAGTCCAGGCACTCCACTTTGCGGAGGACACGCCGTGTAGGTCTCTTTTCTCCTCACCGACAACAATAATCGGGACTTGGGGAAGCACGCTGGCGGCCGGCAAGAACTCCGCGAGCGCTTCGGAATGGACGATGGCGGCGCGGGGCTCACAATTTTCGAGGTAGTGAATGTAATCGGAAGATCGCGCGAAAGGATTCACGGGAACGGCCACGGCGCCGATTTTTGCGGCGCCAAAAAAAGCGGCCACGAACTCCGCCGAATCCGGAAGCACAATCAAGGCGCGATCGCCGCGGGAAACCCCTTGCGCACGAAGCGCATTCCCTACGCGATTGGCGAGCGCGGACAGTTCTCTATAGCTGACTTCGCGTGGTTCGCCAACGATGGCGAGGCGTTCCGGGTGCAACGCGGCCCGGGCATCGAGAAAGTACACGGCAATATTCAGCTTTTCTGAACTCTCACTCTGCGGGAAATCCTTCGTGGAAGCTGCCATCGATTCCGATTCGTAAAATGCGCCGGCAACTGCGCCAGGGAGTAGTCGGAAAAATTTGAATGCTAGAACCGCCCTAGAGATAGCACCGAACGCGCAGGAAGTCCATTGTCTGTAGCTTGTTTCAATCGATCAAGTCTGCCTGAATGAGCGCCGATTATTTGGATGGGATGAGCGTGCTTTGGCTGGCCACGCAGAGCCAGACGCCGTCACGTTTGATCCAGGTATCCGTGAAGCGCGAGCGGATCACGTAGGGTTTGCCTTTGTTCGTGCCGGTTTCGCGATAAATTCCGGTGACCACTGCGGCGTCGCCATACACCTTAACGGTCTGGCCTTCATCGTAAAGGTGATCGGCCTTTTGCTGCGGCGCAGCGACCCATTTCAGGTATTCCGATTTGTTCATGAACGAGCCGTCGTAATCGGTGTAAACGAGGGTCTCCGCGAGGAGGGAGGCGACTTCTTTGACTTCCTGCTTGGCCTCGGCTTGATTCCAGGCGCGTTCCAATTGCCTGATTTGAATTTCGTCCGCACTTGCGGATTTGTCCTGGGCGAGCGGTGCGGTAGCAAACAGAAGCGCAGCGAGGGTTCCAAGCGCAAGAAGTTTCATAGAGTGCCTCTTTACGAATGAAGGTTGATGAATGTTAGCAAGAATGCGCGGGTCGGAAACGGCGAGATTTTGGATTTGTATACTAAGAGGCAGGGCAAATCGGGCAGTTGATAAAGAAAAAACACGGGTCTGAAGACCCGCCACTACGGAAGTCACTCTTCACCGATGTCGGCACAACTCTTCAAGGGAAGAGCAAGGACCAAAGGGAATACCGCTCGTGCGACATGTCCGTGCTTTCGACAAAGAGTAAATTGCCCGGACCGGGGTGTACTGGACCGCAGAGGATTCCTCCAAGCCTCTCTCCAGATATGTTTAACACCTGCCGTCCATCGCTCTCAAAACCAGTCAGACCCACCGATGAACAGGCGAAAAAGACACCCGGCTGTTGCGCCACACTCAGATTGAACCAGTTGCCCGGTTCAATCCTTCGTCTCACTCCGCTTGCGTCCAGAATCTCCAATCCGCTGTAATTGCGCACCACCAGCAACGACGTCCCGGGCGGCACAACATATTCAATGGTGGATTTTGCATCCCGTGACCAGACTTCCTTACCGCCCGCGTCCACGACCCGAACTTGATATTCCAGGCCAGATGAACCCGCTTTGCCGCTACGATCAGCAAGCGATTCAATTGCCACTTTCCGTCGGACAAAGCCTGCGGCGTACACTCCTGGAAAAGTGAGTAACAAGGGTTGCTCACGCTCCAGCGCAAAGCTCCACGCGCCGTGTCAATGGCATACAGGTGGGTTGTACTAACGACGTAGAGTGTCTTTTCATCGGCACTTAGCGCGGGGAGGCCAACTCCATAGTCTGCAAGTTGCATACGCCAGAGCTGCTCGCCGTTTTCGTTGATTGCCCAAAGATAGCCGCCGCCGCCCGGAACAAAGAGTGTTCCGTCGTGGGCGCGAACGACACTCTTCGCTCCCGGCACCGAAAACCGCCAGAGAATTGCTCCGACTGGATTGATCCGCACGAGTAAGTCTTGGCCATTGCGAGTATTGAGGGCATAAAGCGCGTCGGGTCCGACCGCCCCATCCACTCCCCCCGGGTAGGTCCAGACTGGTGAAGCATCGGAGGTTCGCAACGCCGAAAGCCCGGTAAGCACGCTCGTCACATACAGGAGTTGCGAGTCCTCGGAAACACCAAGGAACTGCGGCATCCTGTCGTTGACCTGCCAGAACAGGGCCGGCGAAGAATCCTTCGCGAGCCCGCCGGGATGCGAGGCGACGAGGCGTGGATCCAGCGTGCTCCTTGGAAAAAGCTTGGAAAGATCGACCGAACCTGTGGAGGCCACGGCAGCACAATCCGAGAAAGGTTCACCGTAAGCGCATGAATCTGACTGCGGATCCTGTGGAGTCGCTGGCCGGTCTTCCGGCGTTGAATGGACAATGCCTGCATTGTCTACATAGAAGCTGAGGATCCCAGTGACTCCATACCGTGTCGGCCGCATGCTGAGCCGAAAGTTCTCCGGAGGTCCCGCAATCTTCTCGTAACGATAAATGTAGGCCGTGTCCGAAAAGGAGTTTGCATCATGCGGCACGCTCGATTGCGGGAAATAGCCCGGAGGTTGGGAGTCCACCAGCGTTTCGGGATAATGCAATTCGGAAGAGTTGAGCGTCACAGGGAGGGCGTCGGAATGGTTCTTCTCCCAGGAACTGCGTCGGCGCTGGAGCGAGGTGTAATTCAGGATTGTACCGAGGAACAGGTTGAAATGTGAGCTGGGCACATAACCCCGCCCTTTGGAAGGAGGAAAATTGCCGTCGTCAGTCTCGCGAAGAATAAAAGTTTCGTCGGTAAAGAAAGCCATGTGCATCATACCTGCCGAATAAATGGAGTCAGCCACCAGGTTGAAGTGCTGGTTTCCGCCGGAGCCGCCAGTAGGCGTGTACCAGTAACGGAAGCCGTCGATCGTGTTGCCAGCGGCCAGTGCCGGATCCAGGCAGCCAGGGACGAAGGAATTGACATCTCGGAGCGACGCAGGGTAAGAGCCTTGAGAATCTGTATGAGCATAGCGTGCGAGGCAGGCCTGGATCCCGTAGACCCGTGAAGGTACGCCTTGCGCCTGGACCCTGGCTTTCTTGGCTTTTGCCGATTCGTGGTTCTGAATCGTATTTGCTATGGGCCCCGTCCCTATGCAATAAAATGCAGCGGCGACGATAAGAAAGGACTCCTTCGGGGTGCTCAATCTTGCGCGCAGAGGCGATGCACGAGCCAAAAAGATGTTGCTGAGAATGAAACCTCCGATAAAGAGCGCGGCGGATGCTGATTCTCCGTTTGTTATCGAGCCTATCGCAAAAAGGAGCCCAACAAGAATCCCGGTGGGATTCAGACCGCCCTCGAGATTCAACGCGAAGAAACTGGCGATGGCGACTCCGGTTCCAATTGCTCCGGCCCAGATGCGCAAGCGCGGAACAATCGCGAAGATCATGACCGCGACGTAAGCAACAGCCAGCAACACCACGTGGATAATGATGTATCGCCGGGGCCAATAATCCATGTGCGCTACAGCTAGTCCCGCGAAGACCCCGTAGCAAAATAGGGCCGACAGCGAGAGGAAGAACTCACGCACAGCCATATCTATGGAAGCGGCACGTTTCTCTCCTACGGGATCCACGCTTCTGGCATTCATTGCCACATTCCTCCACCTCTAACCAGACTGCACACAATGATGAACGGTTTAATGAACGCAGAGCGGCGATCAAGCCTCGAGTGTTTCCAGGCAGCAACAGCCGCCGGTAACAAATGCTAACTCCTCATTGACGCGCGCGAATCGGAGACTGATGACCTACTACCGAAGAGGCATTCTCGGTTTTCGTGAAGTCCAATTGCTCTCGATGTCTTTCGCGGCGTTCCCAGAGAGAGAAGAACGGGGCTAAAAGCCCCCCGCCACTACACGCTTCATTGTTCGCCGATATCTTCTCGCCAGACTTCGGAGTGCGCTGCCACATATTTGGCGAGCATCTGGATACATTCGTCGGAGTGGGCGTCGAAGACTTCGGTGCCATTTTCGCGGAGCCAAGCAATGCCGCCCTGAAAATTCACAGACTCGCCGACGACGACGGTGCCGATGCCGAATTGGCGGATGAGGCCGCTGCAATACCAGCACGGAGCGAGAGTGGTCACCATGATTTTGTCGCGGTAGGTACGCTGGCGACCGGCCTTTCGGAAGGCATCTGTTTCGCCGTGCGCAGAAGGATCACCTTCTTGCACTCGTCGGTTGTGGCCGCGTCCCAGCAGCTTTCCTTCGCGATCGAATAGTGCGGCGCCGATGGGGATTCCACCTTCGGCAAGGCCGAGGCGAGCTTCCTCCACGGCGGTTTTCAGCATGGCGAGATATGTCTCTCGAATCTTTTCTGCGTCCGAGCTCATTGTCACTCGCTCCCGACTTCGTGGAATCGTTGGTTCACTTGGCGGCGCCTGGAGCAGGAAACATCCAACTCAGGAAAAGGTGTGTGGGCCAATAGACAAGAGCGACGGCGCCGAGGAAGATCACGGCGACGTGGACGGGAGCGGGTCCCCACGAGCGATGGAAGAGAGGATCCTGGTAGACGTAGTTCATGTTGTAGCCCGCCGGCAAAAATCGCGAGGCGATGAAAAGTGCGGCGGCGATGGCAGATTGCAACATCAGGGCGCGACGGTCGTAGCCTATTTTGCGCATGGCCCATAGCAGAGCCAAGGGAAGACCGAGGTGGAAGCTGGAGAGCAGCCGGACCCAGATCGGGACACGGGAGTCCCACATGTAGTCCGTCCCGCCAACAAGAAACCGCCCGGTCAGGAGCCGCCAGCCAATGTCAGCGGCCCAAAAGATTCCAGCGGCTAGCGAGCTGACGGCCTGGCTGGAAATCAACAAAGAACTTCCCCACCACAAACCGGCGACGCCAAGGATTACCGCGACATCACACAAGTGCAGCAAGTTGGCCCAGCCCCAGAATCGGATGTAGGTCGGCAGCCAAACGAGCGTCCACAGCAACCCCACCCATCGCAATACGGGGAAGGCGATTGGGCTGGCAGTCAAGCCGCTTCTCCGACCGGTACTTTCATTGCGGCACAGACTACCACACCCATGCAAATCTTCTCGCCGACGATGGATCGCCAAAAAGAGAACGGGCTAGAGAAATATGACCTTCGCCTGCCGGCACCAAAATGGAGCTTGGCATCAAGCGTATGCATCCCTAGGATAATGCGGGATGACAAGTGCTGTACAAAAGACCGGCACGCTAGTGGAATGGCTGCAACAGCGGGAAGACGAGATGGCCAGGTTGCTGGCGGAGCTGGTGTCCATACCCACGGAAAATCCACCGGGGAAGAATTATGGGGCGTGCGTTGATCTGCTCGAGAAAGTACTGAGAGGGCATGGGCTGGATTGCGAGCGCGTTGCCGCGCCGAATCAAGAAAGGGACGGCGGCGAAACTCTTGTGAGCTTGTTGGCTGGGTACGGCCGTGGTGAGAGGACACTCTACTTTCATGGCCACTACGACGTTGTGCCGGCGCAATCCGCGGAGCAATTCCAGCCTGTCCGCAAAGAACACTTTTTATTTGGGCGGGGATCTTGCGACATGAAGGGCGGGATCGTGGCGATGCTCTATGCCATTCTCGCGCTGAAAGAATGCGGCGGCGAACTGGGCGGAAGAGTCGAGCTGACGCTGGTGCCCAATGAAGAGACGGGAGGCGAAGGCGGGTCGGCGTGGCTGGCGGCGCAGGGATTACTTGGTCGCGGCGGCATCGGCATGCTTTTGGCAGAGCCTACCAGCGGGGTAGTGTGGAACGCGAACCGCGGGGCGATTTCGCTGCGCGTTCGGGTGCTGGGGAAATCGGCACATGTGGGTCTGCAACATCAGGGGCAGAACGCGTTCGAACGGATGGTTCGCGTGACCCAGCGGCTACAGGAATTGAAGCAGGAAGTGGAGCGGAGAACCACGAGTTTTAACATCGGCGCGGATCAGGCGCGTCAATCGATTCTGATGCTGGGCGGGCAAAGCGGCGGAGGCACAAACTTCAACGTGGTTCCGGAGGATTGCTGGTTCACGATCGACCGGAGGATCAATCCCGAGGAAAACCTCGAAGAAGAGAAGGCGCGATTGATCGGGACTCTGGAGAGTTGCAGGCGCGAGGGCATCCCTCTCGAATGGGAAGTATTTCAGGAGGGGAGATCTTCGGCCTGCCGGGAGGAGGAACCGCTCGGGATAGCGCTGGCGCGAAGCGTGCGAGCAGTTACGGGCGAGGGACCGCGTTTTGAGATGTGTCCTGGGCTATTGGAGATACGGTTCTACGCTGCACAGGGCGTCCCGGCGTATGCTTACGGTCCCGGATTGTTGTCGGTGGCGCACCGGCCGAACGAGTACGTGGACCTGAGGAAAGTAACCGATTGTGCCACGGTCTATGGCCTGACGGCCTTGGAGATGCTGCACTCCTGAACACTTCGGTTAAGGCTAGCGCACGGCCCCAGAAATTGGCATAGTCAGCGCGTAAGTCGCAAGTGAGAGACCCATGAAGGGCGAGACGGACCTATCTTACCTTTCGGCTTTTTACTACACAGCCAGTGTCCTGCTGCTACTCACGAGTGTGTTTGCCGCGTTCAGCCACAGTTGGGGAATGGCTGCTGGGTGCTTCATTTTGGGAAGCGTTCTGTTTAGTTACCGTGTCCTGGCCACGAGAACGCGGCAGTAAGCTTGCAAGTTGTTGAAATATATATAGTTATCCAGAGCTAGCTGGCGCTCCGCGTATTTCGGCATCATTTTGCTGAATTGGTCCCATCGTACTATTCAAGCTTTCCGTCGAATTGCCGATGCTTCCTACGTATGCCAACTCTTTATTTTTGCCAACCCCACGCCAAGAACCAGGGAATGCTGCGCGCCGTCTTGTCTGTTAATGAGTGTGAGAGTGTCGTCCGCGAGTACGCCGCGACTTATGTCGGTGACGAATTCCCTACGCTGGCCAACAAGCAAGCGTCGGCAAACGACTTTGCAGTCCTCAACTTCCCGGCCAATGAAACTCCGGAAGGGTGGCGTCCCGGATACTACCGGCTGGACTCCGACCTGACCAAACTCAACGAATCGCTACTGGCACTTTCGCGTTAGTTCCCGGCAAGATTCTCTGAATCAAGTATCGATAGGGAATTGCTGCGGAGCTATTTCCAGCCTCCCGAAGCGGCGAGCAACTGGAGTCCGATGGCAAAGGAATCACCACCGATGGGCTCGCAATAAACGACTCGCGCCCGGGCACGGAAATCGCCGGGCAGAGCCCAGAGATTCAGCCGCTCATTCAGCTTCCAGGGATTGTTCGAGACCACTCGTGCGCCGTGGGTGCTCACGTTCTCCGTCAGGGCCTCTTGGGCCGGGTGGCGGACGTCGAGGCTGCAGAGATCGACTCTTACGGTAAGGGGAATGCGTTTTTCCACTCGGCGTGCAATGGCTTGCATGAGACACCCCCACAGCCTTAGCAAAATGGGCTGGTGGGTGTCGCAGGTGGGAACGACAGACACATCATACCCCTTTCGGGACCGGATAAGGCAAAGAAACGGACTCATGCCGGGTGTTGGCATCGAGTAAGTTCCACATTTAAAGGGTATTAGTGAAATGGATACACGGTAGTACTTGAGGTCTATCGACCGCTGCAGACGCGTCAGCGAAAATCAGGTCAATTCAGAGAATACTAATCTCGAGTGGGTTCTCTGATCTGGTATACCTGGGTCCCCGTCGAAAAGTCACAGTGGAGGTTTCCCATGAAGCCGTCTATTTTCTGGAAGATACCGATGATGGTCGTTGGGCTGGGAGGCGCACTCTTGCTGGCGCCCGCCTGCAAAGCACAGTCGGAAGTGAGTCCCGATCATTTCGACGGTACCGACGCGTGGGAGATCGCCGCTCGGACACCGGTGCCAGCGAGGGCCAAGCCGGCGGCGAATGGAGGTTCGTATCAGGCGAAGAGCCAGAAGGCTAGCGCGGGCGCAAGCCTGCAACTGACGGCGGTGCGCGAAGTGACGAAATCAGCGCCGCGCACTGTGGTGGCGGCGCAGGACAAGCGCAAGACGGCAGTTCGGAAATCCGATCCGAAATAACTGCGAGAGACGCTTGTTGAAGCAAGACAGCCAGTCTGGACGGCGCTAGTTAGAGCCGAAGGCTCGCGTTCCCTAGCTCGCGAGTGGCAGCCAATTCTGCAATACATCCTGAGAATTTTGCAGGACTTCTCCGAACCGCAATCCCATTCCGAGATGCGCAACGGAATAGACGACCGTTGCAGGAGCTTCGAAGACGTGTGATTCGGTAAGAATCTTCAAGCGGACGGCTGTTCCATCCACGAGCGGATTAATGGTATCCACGTAACAGCCAGTGGCGCTGATGTCGCTGATGCGCGCAGCCAGTCGAGTGCCCGCGTTCTCCTCCAAAACTTCCGCGGAAGCAATAAATGGGAATCTTGGCGCTTGTCGCCGTTCTTGGTCCATGACTTACCCTCTCGGCAGAATAGGCGGGTATTCTATCGCGAACTGGTGGCTCTGGACGCGAAATTTCGGGTTTATCAAACAATTCCCAATTCTCGCAGACGTCTCGGGCGACATCGCCGGTTTGAGCCGGGCTGGATGTTTAACGCGAGAATACAGGCCTTTCAGAATTGAGTGCCTTCCCAAGAGAAATCCAAGTAACATCAGGCAAGTCCCGGCAGCCTCAACGTGGGGTGGGAATGCCTCCAGAAGGCATGCGTCGCAGCAGCCGTATTCCGCGAGAAATAGGAATACTGTTGGTCGGCAGCGACATGGAAGGCAAGATGTTCTCCGAGCAGACCAAGACGGTGCTGCTCAGCCGCCATGGCGCCGGCATCGTTTCGCAATACGCCCTCTACGCAGAACAAGAACTGATCCTCCGCAGGCTGGACACCGACAAAGAGGCCGAGATTCGGGTGGTTGGCCAACTCGGAGCTGACGGTGGGATGTACACCTACGGAGTGGCCTTCCTGAACCCGGAAATGGACCTCTGGGGCATCAAATTCCAAGGCATGACGGATTCCGACCGCGTGTTGCTCCAATGCAGCAGTTGCAAAACGCGAGAGACGGTGGAGCAGAGCGACCTGGAATCGGATGTCTACCTTGTGAATGAAGGGATCGTCCGCTCCTGCAAGAACTGCGGATCCTCGACGTTTTGGAAGCGCGCGACGGACGAGGAGACCGGAGAACCCGCCACGGTGCAAACAGTTCTCCTGCCGGAAGTTGAGGAAAAGGAGGTGCCCGTCGAGGTGCTGGCGGGCGTGGCAACGGAACCATTGCCTGCGGCGAAACATTCCGCACGCGTCGAAAACCGGCGGAAGCACGTACGCACAAAAGTGAGTTTCAAAGCATGCATCCGGAGTTATGCCTTTGGCGACGACATCGTAGCTTGCGAGGACATTTCCCGTGGTGGGCTACGATTCAAGAGCCGAAAGGCATACGTTGCGAAAACGGACATCGAAGTGGCCGCGCCCTACGCACCTGGCACGCAGTCGATTTTTGTGCGCGCGCAAATCGTCCACGTAGAGGAATTGAAACAAGAGAGACGGTACCGCTGCGGGGTCTGCTACGCCAAGTCCTGAGGGCAGGCCGTCAAGGGCGATTCTGGAGTGCCTGCTCCAGGGCCGTCGCCACGCGGACGACAGGGCCATTCCAGAAAACAGCGGTGGGAGTCTGCCGCCACCTTGAGCGCGGTGGATAGAGGATGGCGTCATCCCAGAAAAACCCGTGGTCGACGCAGCAAACGGGCTTCGGCTGTTCCGGGTGTTCATCAGCAATTCTAAGAAGGTCTTTTGCGACGAGATGCTGTGGGTCCCAGAATTGGCGGGCGCGCTTGTCCGGGATTCTGGCCAGGGCGCTGCGAACGGGTGAACGCAGGTCGGTGGCAAGCATTGGCTCCCACACGACAAGCACTCGGAGCGAGGGGTCTGCATTGCGCTGCAGAAGTTGTTCGGCTGCGGAGGCCCCCCGCAGACAGGTTGATCAAGTTGGAGAGAGAAGAAGTACCAGGCGGGGCCCTTCCGCAAATTTGTCGAAAGCCGTTTCGAACGAGGCGAAATTCGAGTTCGTGAGGGAGATGAGGGGATCTTGCCCGCTCGGCGTCGAAGAATCCGTGCGTAGAAATGCGACCGCCAGAAGCAGCCCGATGAGCGCAACACCCAACGCGAGTTGCTTTTTGATCACTTCGCGGCTCCGGAAAGATGATCGGCGATAAATGCGGCAATTTCCTGGGGGAAAACGATCATAGCCACGACGAGGACGACAGCGGTCCAGAGAACCACTGCACTCAAATAGTTGCGTTTCACCGAGCAGAGCTTCGCGCGGCGCTGCTGCCAAAAGCCAATTCCCAGTAGCAGGATAGAAAGCGCCAGGAACCAAGGGCGGAATTTTTGCACGAATGCGCTTGCGCCTGCGGCTCCCAGAGCGCCTGCGAATCCCAGCGGGAGGCAGCACCCCATGGTTGCGAAGGAGCTTAGGATGGCGCCGACGGAGGCGGAGATTCCGGAGCCCTGTTTCATCCCCTCTGTGCCTTGCGGGCCAGACGGTTCGGTATTCTCAGAATTCATATCTTTCCATCATACTTCCGATGAAAGACCTGCCACGAATGGGAAAAACGACTTCCCCCGCAATCGGTATCTCATTTCTATTTTACATTTTCTAGAGATGCGAGGAATCAAACGGCTTCGGAAATAGCTCGCGCATCTGAAGGATTTCGATCTTGCCCTTGAGATTGGACATGATCACGGGAACGTCGCCGCAAAATTCCCAGATCAATTGGCGGCAGGCGCCGCAGGGCGGCGTCATCGTATCAGTATCCGTCACGACGGAAATGGCGTCGAAACCGCGTTCGCCTTCGCTGATAGCTTTGAAGATGGCGATGCGCTCGGCGCAAACAGTGAGGCCGTAGGTGGCGTTTTCGACGTTACAGCCGCCAAAAATTCTGCCGGAGGTGGCGCGCAGCGCGGCGCCGACGCGAAAGTTGGAGTAGGGCGCATGCGCGTTTTCCCTCGCTTGCCTGGCTGCCGAAATGAGGTTTTCGTATTCGCTCACGCTATGGCCTCTGCAATTCGCGGAATGACCGCTTTCAACAAACCGATGAATTGCCCTTTCACGCGTTCGGCGGTTTCTAAAACTTCGAGATGGTTGAGCGGCTGGTCCAGAATTCCCGCCGCCGCATTTGTTACGCACGAGATTCCGAGTATACGAATGCCACTATGCCGTGCGGCAATCACTTCAGGAACGGTGGACATGCCCACCAGATCGGCGCCTATCCCGCGCAAAAAGCGAATCTCCGCAGGAGTTTCATAGCTGGGCCCGAGAAGTCCCGCGTATACGCCCTCATACAAGCCAATGCCCAGGCGGTTTCCTTCACCGACGGTCATTTCGCGGAAGCGCTTGTCGTAAGCCGTGGTCATGTCATGGAAACGCAGGCCGAAGCGCTCGTCGTTAGGTCCGGTGAGAGGATTGACGCCTTGCAAATTGATGTGATCGCTGATCACCACCAGGCGGCCCTGCACGAATTCCCGTTTGATGCCGCCTGCAGCGTTGGTGAGGATCACGGCCTTCACGCCCATGCGCGCGAAAACGCGGATGGGAAAGACGACTTCTTTCGCGGAATAGCCTTCGTAAAGATGGACGCGGCCTTGCATCCCGGCAACGGGGATGGCGCCCACTTTGCCGATGACGAGTTTCCCGGCATGGCCGATGGCGGTCGACTGCGGATAATGTGGAATCTTCGCATAAGGGATTTTGGCCGCATGATCGAATTCGTCCGCGAAGGCGCCAAGTCCGGAGCCGAGAACCAAGGCGATCTTGGGACGAAGGGGCGTTTGAGAAAAGATGAAGTCCGCCGCTTCGCCGGCGCGCTCGAATTCGCCGGGTGTGGAGGAGGGCGCGTTCGTTTTCTGAATGCTGGTCTTCGAGTTTCTTTTTGCGCTCACGAAAGAATCCCTGCAATGGAAGCGGATATTAAGTATGCCAAAGAATTCCTACGATGGATGCCGACATCAAGTTTGCCATAGTGCCGGCGAGCATGGCACGAATGCCGAATTTTGCGAGTTGCGTGCGCTGTTCGGGCGCCAGTGCGCCGATGCCACCGATCTGAATGCCAATGGAGCTGAAGTTGGCGAAGCCGCAGAGTGCGAAGGTGGCGATGGCAAAAGTGCGCGGGTCCAGCGCGGCCTTCATGGTGCCAAGCTGGCCAAAGGCGACAAATTCATTGATCACCATGCGGGTGCCGAGCAAGTTGCCAATCCTTGCCGCTTCATTCCAGGGCACACCGATGAGCCAGGCGACGGGCGCAAAGATCCAGCCAAATACGGTCTGCAAACTTTCCGGGAACCACGCCATGTGCGGCCAATTGTGAACGCCGCCCATCATGGCGTTGAGCAGCGCCAGCAACGCGATGAAAGTTATCAGCATGGCGCCGACGTTGAGCGCGAGGTGCAAGCCGTCGACAGTCCCTCGCGCGATGGCCCCGAGGACATTGGACTCCTTTTCCATGGGCGGCATTTCCACCCGGCCGGCGGTGAGCGGCTGCTCGGTCTCTGGGACGAGCATCTTAGCCATGAGCAGCGTTCCCGGCGCGGTCATGATGACGGCGGTCAAGAGGTTCTTGGGATCGGCGCCTCCTACCTGGATGTATCCCGCCATCATGCCGCCGGAAATGTGCGCCATGCCGCTGGTCATGACCACCATCAACTCCGACTTGGTGAGCTTGGGAAGAAACGGACGGATCGTGAGTGGAGCTTCCGTCTGGCCCATAAAAATGCTGGCCGCAACGTTGAGGGACTCCGCACCGCTGGCACCCATGATTCGCGTCATCATCCACGCGGCGGCGCGGATGATGAGCTGCATGACACCGATGTGGTAGAGAACGGCGAAAAAGGCAGCGATAAAGATGATGGTGGGAAGCACCTGGAAAGCGAAGGAAAAGCCGAGCCGGGAAAGTTCCTTTGGAAGGCCAATGTCACCGAAGACAAACGCGGAGCCCGCATAGGAAAAACTCAACAGCTTATTTGCGCCGGCACCCAGGAATCCAAACACGGAACTGCCCACTCCGGAGCGGAGAACGAAAAAGCCAAGAGCCAACTGCAAGCCGAGCCCCCAGGCGATGGTCTTAAGCTTGATCGCGCGGCGATTGGTGGAGAAGAGCCAAGCCGCTCCAAGAATCACTGCCATCCCGAGTACTCCGGTAAAACGTCCCATGAACACCTCTCTAGAAAAAACGAATCAAGCGCCAATCAAGCGGCGCACCAGAGGCCGCTTTTCGCGCGGAGCTTCCTCGCCGATGTGATAGCTCTCCCCGATCAGACTCTTCGCTTCGGTAAGTTTGGCGTCGCTATTGTAATGAATCGTAGCCAGGGGTTCTCCCAATTCCACGGGATCGCCGATGCGCTTGTGGAATTCGAGGCCGACGCTGTGATCGATCTGGTCTTCCTTTTTTTCGCGGCCACCACCGAGCATGGCGAGCGCAATGCCGAATCCCTCGCAGTTCGTGCCAGTGATAAAGCCACTCGCGGAACTAGCGACGTGGAAATGCAAGCGCGCGACGGGCAGCCGTTCCGGTTCGTCGATAACGCGTTCGTCGCCGCCTTGCAGGCGAATGCCATGGCGGAATTTCTCAAGTGCCTGGCCGGTGGCAATCATCGTTTCGGCGAGGCGGCGGCCTTCTTCCACGCTCTTCGTTCGGTCACCCAGATAAAACATCCACGCGGAAAGGTCGAGACTCAAGTCCCGCAGATCGGCGGGGCCGCCGCCCCGCAGGACTTCGATGGACTCGGCAACTTCAATCGAATGGCCGGCCATGCGTCCCAGGGGCTGATCCATGTCAGTGATGAGGGCCACTACTTTTTTGCCCATGCGCTTGCCGGTTTCGACCATGACTTCGGCGAGGCGAACGGAATCTTCTTCTTTTTTCATGAAAGCGCCGGAGCCGGTCTTTACATCGAGGACCAAGGCATCGATGCCCTCGGCAAGCTTCTTGCTCATGATGGAAGCGCAAATAAGGCCGATATTTTCAACAGTGGAAGTAACGTCCCGAAGCGCGTAGATTTTTTTGTCCGCAGGAGCAATCTCTGCGGTCTGTCCAATCAAGCCCATGCCACACTCGCGAAGCACGCGGCGAAATTGCTCGAGCGAAAGATTTACATTAAAGCCGGGGATTGCTTCCAGTTTATCGAGCGTGCCGCCGGTGTGTCCCAGGCCGCGGCCGCTAATCATAGGAACCGTGAGGCCACCCGCCGCCACAATGGGAGCAAGGATGAGCGAAGTCTTGTCGCCAATCCCTCCAGTGGAGTGCTTGTCCACTTTCTTCCCGGGAATATCAGAATGATTGAGGACTTCTCCGGAGTACAGCATCACTTCGGTGAGGGCCGCAAGCTCAGAGCGGTTCATGCCGCGGATCCACACGGCCATCAGCCACGCGGCCATCTGGTAATCGGGGATTTCCCCGCGGGTGTACCCCGAAACCAGAAAGTCGATTTCTTCGCGGGAGAGTTCCCCGGAATCACGTTTCTTGCGGATCAGGTCGACGGCGCGCATGCGTTGGAAAAGCGAACGGCGAGCGTAACATCCGCTACACAAGGCGTCAACGCGAGGCTCACGCCGTATTTGGCAGTAGGCTAGAGAACCTGCTGCACGTCGGGTGGCAGATTGGTGGTTTGGCCAGAGATGACGTGCCAGCCATTGGGGGTGTTGAGGTAAACATGTATCACACGGAGCTGGCTGTTGAGATGCTGTCCGTTGAGAATGAACCGGGACGACCAGAGGCAAGTCGCCACGGCCGTCTCCTGAAAGATGCGGACTTTAATGTCGGAAACGCTGAACGATTCACGCTTGATCGAGGGCGATATGACCGCCGCAATCCACTGGTCCCTATTGATCTGTTGGCCGTGCGAAAGGGTGCCGGCAAATTCATCGCTGTACACGCGGCGAAAAAAAGTTCCGTTGCTCAACTGGATCGCGCGCGCCGTTTCTTTTTCGAGGCTGGTGATTTCCTGCCGCTGCACTTCAGGATCTCCCAGGGTCGGCTGACTGACGCATCGCTGGATGCACGCGTCCCGCCAGGATTCTTGCTGCGCCTGCGGGGAAGGAGCAAGCCACAAACCGATTGCCAATGCCACCGTAAACCTAAGTTTCATCATGATGTAGCGCCTCCCCCAAGGAAAAATGGAATTCCGCCGGAGCGAGTCAGGAAAGGGTTGCGGCAGACACACACCATGTTACGTAACGGAGGTTCCTGGTATCAATCAATTGCATCCCGAGCGTGTTTTGAACGTCAGCCTGCCAGGCGGGTGCGCTCACTGGAAGGATTGGCACTCCGCTCGCTTGGAAGTCTCTGCTAGAATAACGTACCCTCAGTCGCGCCGTTTTGAATTTAGGGGAGGACGTATGATCGACGAATCGAATTGGGGCCGCGCAATGGTCAATCCTGGGCTGTTTTCCCGCCGTAGTTTTCTCGCCAAGACATCTTGCTTCGGAGCCTTTTACGCGGTGGCAAAACTAATTCCGTTGCCAGCGCTGGCGGAGGAGCTGGCGGGCGACTCGCGCGTCTCACCCACGCCGATTGTGGACAAGGGATTCGCTTCGGTTCGAAAGATTGGCGATGGTCTCTACGCAACGATTTCCGACACGTCGAAAGGTTTCACCACCGTGTGCAACGGCGGTTTCCTGGCTGGGAAAGATAGCGCTCTGCTGATCGAGGGATACACGACCCCTGGAGGCGCGGCCTTTCAGATGGACGCACTGCGCATGGTGAGCCAGGTGCCGGTGAAGGGCGCGCTGGACACGCACTATCACTTCGACCACTCCATGGGGAATTCGTTTTATGGAGCGAATGGAGTGCCGCTCTGGGCGCACGCGACGACGGCAAAGCGCATCGTCGATAACTACGCGCCGCTTCAAGGATTGGACAAGGCGACAGCACTCGGGCCTTATGAGAAACGCATCAAGGACGCCAAGTCGGATGCGGAGCGGGCTCATGCCCAAAGCGATCTCAACGCAGTAACTGGGCTCTTCCAGATTGCCAATGCCTCCGTCCTTGGCTTGCCGAATCATCCGATCGATCCGGCCAAGCTGCCGATGCCAATCGATTTGGGAGGCCTGACCGCAATGATCGAATCGTATCCCGGGCACTCGGGAACGGACATGATCGTGCGCGTTCCCGAACAGAATGTTGTTTACACCGGTGACCTGCTTTTCAGCGGCTGGTATCCCGTCTGCTTCGACGAGAAAGCCACAATTTCCGGCTGGCGCGAGACTCTGAAGAAATTCGCCGCGTTCAATAAGGATACGCTGTTTGTCCCCGGCCACGGCCAGATTTGCGGCCAGGAGGGTATCGCCACGCTTCGCGAAGTGTTTGACGACATCGCCGGGCAGGCCGAGAAGATGTTCAAGGCGGGCGTCCCCGTGGAAGAAGCACAGCACCGCTACGCCGTGCCGGACAAGTTCAAGAACTTCCCGATCTATGCGTGGGGATTCACCATCGGCCCGACAATCACCAAACTTTATGCAGAGTGGGGAGCAAAGTAGCTCCCATTCTCAGATTCACATGAATGGCCCGCCTTTCCAGGCGGGCCGCTCAATCGGGTAACACAAGACTGAAATCGTGAATTACGCCAGTCCCGGCGGCTGTCGGGGTTGCATGTTCTCCTCGAACGCAGAGAAGGGATTGCATTCCCGCGGACTGGGCAGCTTCAATCTCTTTCAGCGCATCGGAAATGAATAAGAACTGGTTAGGCGCATAGGAGAACGATGCGACGATTTTCTTGTAGCTCTCCTGTTGGATCTTTGCGCCTACGCGCGTGTCGAAGAATAAAGAAATGTACGACGTCAAATCTCCTGACGCCGTCGTGCGAAACAGGTTTTGCTGTGCAAGGACGCTGCCGGACGAGTAGATGCAGACGATTCTCTTCTGGCGCCGCCAGCGTTCTAATGCGACAGGCACGTCCGGGAAAATTACGCCGCGCAGTTCCCCGCTCGTGAATCCCTCGTGCCATATTTTTCCTTGGAGAGTCTTCAATGGCGGGCACTTGCTGTCCCGGACGATCAGCCACTGCCCGTAGGCGACAGTCGAACGCAGCCGCGCTGTATCCGGATCGTTCATCCACACAGGCGGTTGGAGGCCATTGCGCTCATCGATTCCGTGTTGCGCGCGCAGATCCTGAATCAAGGATTGGATTTCGGGATCTTGAGCGTGCTCTCGAAGAAATGGTTCCAGCTTGCGACTCGCATAGGGGAACAGCGTTTGGTAAACGAATTCAACGGGGGTGGTTGTTCCTTCGATGTCCAGGAGAATGACGCGGACCTGGGATTCGTCGATCAGAGACACTCCAGCTACTTCGCGGCCGTTTGTGGCGGAATGAATCGGGGGCCCCAGCATACGGGTTCGTAATTCCGGTCCACACCGCTGCTCGTGTAGTGGGGTGTCCAGCCGGTTTTGTCCTGGAATAGCCGGATCGCGCGAATGCGGCGGTCTCCGCAGAGATCGAACCAGTGAAGTGTGCCGCGCGGAACACGAATTAAGTCACCGGCTTCCACCTCGATGGCTACAACCGGTCCCTGGCGCGGGTGAATGTGGAATAATCCCCGCCCGTCGATAATGTAGCGGACTTCGTCCTCGTCATGCGTATGTTCGATGTTGAATCTCGCGAGCATCGCATCCAGTCCGGGAGTGTCCGCGTTCACGTCGATCACGTCCGCCGTGACGTAGCCACCTTGCCGTTTGAGCTTTTCGATTTGCTCACCATACGCGCTCAGCACCTGCTCTGAGGAAGCATCCGCCGGCAAGTCAGCTGGAGACTCCCAGCGTTCGTAATCAATGCCCATCGCGGCGAGGTAGTCGCGCACTTCGTCGTGTTCGCGGAGCGAACGGTTTTCATCGGGGATTCGAAGAACAGCCACGGCGATCAGCTCCCAAGTTCAGGCACGAGGAAAATTAAGCAGTCTGTGCAGCGCCTGAGCGCACCAGCACTTCCATCAGGAACTCCAGGATTTCAACATGACGCTTGGTTTCCTGCAAGTCCGCTCCCCAAGTATAAAGCCCATGCTCTCTCAGAAGAAAACCGTGAATGCCGCGGCTTTCCCTCAGGGTTTTCGAAACGCGTTCCCCCAGCTCAATCATGTCCTGTGAATTCTCGAGAATCGGCATCCATTCGCGGTGCTTGTGGGTTCGAACGCCTTCCAGCCCCTTCAACATTTCGTATCCTTCGAGCGCAATTCCACCCTGCGAAGCATGCGAGCCCGAAAGGACGGTGCTCCAAACGGAATGAGTATGCAAGACCGCGCCGGCATTCACGCCGCGCACGATGGCAAGGTGGAGCAGTGCTTCCGCCGACGGCCGCCCATCCCCGTGCACAACGTTAGCGGCTTCGTCCATCTCCAGAAACTGCTCAGGGGCAAGGGTGCCCTTGTCCAGGCCTGTCGAAGTAATTGCCAGCCGCAGCGGCTCGCGCGAAATCACTGCACTGAAGTTTCCACTTGTCCCTAGAACCCATCCGCGCGCATGAAAGCCTCTTCCGATCTCTGCCAGACAAGCAGCTGCCTCGGCGAAGCGGGTGCCGTTCGGAGCAATCCGCGGTGTCGCTTTCGCGTTGGTTATGCGCCTGGTATTTCTTTTAGATTTCTTCATCACCATGCCGCAAAAAATGGATCGAGCGCTGTGCTGCGTGCGCGCCTGCCCATTCTACGACGAATCGGTAATGATGAAAAATTGCGAGGTCACGCGCCCTCTAAAAATCGAGGCGCAACGCCAATTGCCCCGTACGATTGCCACCAAGTCCTTGCGGCAACGTGCTCGTCAGCACACCGAAAGTGCTTTGGTTGCTGATGTTCAACGAGGGCGGCGCGAAGTTCGGATGATTGAGGAGGTTTGTAAAGGTCGCTTCGAACCGCAAATGAAAACGCTCCGTCAGAGAAAACTGCTTAGCGAGACCTGCGTTCACGTTGATCTCTCCGGGGCCTTGCAGTATCCCCACGCCGCAAGTGCCGAATCGGCCAGCGTTGTTTGGCGGGGCCGCGAAAGCGTTGAAGCTATAGTAGTTCAGCACTGACCGATTCGCGGGGACGGGATTGCCAGTGCAATCGGGTCTCGCGATGGCCCCTCCCAAAAAGCGCAGGTTGTTCAGATTGGTGTTCGATTGATCGGAGATCGGACTCATCGTAGGCGTCAGCCATTGGCCCGTCTGTAGCTGGGTTACCGTGCTGAGACTCCAGCCCCCAAACGCGGTGCTCAGAATTTTGCCGCCGCCCGACCAGTGCCGCCCGGGTCCGTATGGCATTTGGTACGTGCCGGTGAACAGAAAGCGCTGCCTCGGCGTTCCCACCACGTTGCCGCGGTCGTACCGGAGGTTGTAACGGTTTGCAATCTCTACGGCGTAAGGTTCTTCGCCAGCAAAGACGGTGGGCGCGTCGCTGCCTTGCGCATTGCTGATATTCTTCGCCCAGGTATAACTCCCCAGAAATGTCAATCCGTAAGAGGTTCGATGCCGTACTTCGGCTACTCCGGACTCGTAGTTTGCGTTTCCTACGCTATCCGAATACATCAACAAACCGAACTGCGGATACGGGGAGCGTGGATCGGCCCAAGGCTGAATACCGCTTGGTTCCCCAGGCGCAAGAGTGGCTACAAAAGGGGTGGTGCTCGGACGGATCTGGTTCAGGTCCACGGTAATGGGAAGATGGTACGTGCCCTGACCCACGTAGCTGAGGCGAACGATGGTACTCGGAGTAACCTGCCGCTCAAAGGTCAGATTCCATTGCGCGGCGGTAGCGTCCTTAAGGAATATATTATTTCCCTCCTCGAAAGAGCCCCCACCCAGCGCGACTTGGCCGGGAATGGAGGTCTGCGGAAACTGGAACGCCGGCGTCCCGTTGGTCACTGAATTAGGAAAACTCAGTAGGGCCGAAAGGGTAACACCCGCATTATTGTAGGAGAGTGGTCCAAGAGTGGTCATGGTGAAGAGGCCAAACCCCGCGCGAATCACAGTCTTGTCATTGTTGAACGGCCGATAGGCAATACTTACGCGTGGGTCAAAATCATGCAGCGGCGTATGCCGCAACCCTTGTGGCAGGCCCGCCTTGCTGGCCGAGATCACCGGCGTGCAGGGAAGCGAAGGGAGCTTATTCGCCAGCGGGCACCCATTGTAGGACTCCAAGACCGCATTGTAGACACTGGTGAGGAGTGGGCTGCTTCCCGCCAGGGCAGAGAATTTATCGGGAACCACGATGCTGTTGAGTCTGGGGTCGAAACTGGCGATGTCGCCCTGAGTTTCCTTAAACGCCGGGAGCAATTCCCAACGCAAACCGAAGTTCAGGGTCAAGTGGCTATTCATCTGCCACTCGTCCTGACCGTAGAAGCCCCAGTGCCAGGTGTAGGCGTTGATCTGCGGTGCGGTGATTGCGAAGAAAGATTGCGGCAAACCGAGGAGAAAATCGCCGAAGGAATAGTTTGTGAGCCCGCCGGTAAACGAGAACTGGCCGTAGTCATCGGAAGGCTGGAAGTACAGCGGGGCGCCGTAGAACAGCCGACGTGTGTCCATTCCAAAGCGAAGCGCATGCTTCCGGACGCGGAGAGAGACGTTGTCGGTGAATTGGTAGGTTCGCGAAATGGTGGTTCCTACGCGGCCTTGCCCAATCGAGGAAATGGTGCCATCACTGAATGCAAATGTAGGAAAGGCTTGGCCCGTTGGATGCACGGCGAGGTTTATCCCGTTGTCTAGGACCAGCCCAAGTTGCGAGAGGGCCTGCGCGCCTGTAATCGGGAAAGTCTCATTCTCGTTGAAACTTGTGAGTCCGAAGCGGAATTCGTTGATCAGGCTTGGCGTAATCACATAGTTGTAGGAGATCACCAGGCTGCGGTTTTGCTCGTGAGCCTGGTCATTCGGTAAGAAAATATTCGCTGGTGAAATAATCGTATCGTTGTTGTACTCATTCAGAAAGACGTTTTTCCAGCTAAAGCGGGCATAAAGCTGATGCTTCGGCGAGAGCATGTGATCGACGCGGAGGTCCCACGCGTTCGAGTTGGACGGAATTGGTACTAATGTCTGATAGTTGTAGCCGTTTCCATTCACGTTGGGCAGTGGATAGTACTTGTTTAGCAGTGCTTGTGCCGCGGGGTTAATACAGTCTTTCGCGTTCCTGCATGGGTTCCCGGGGCCGCCTGGAATGGTGTTGTTCGGGTAGGCTGCGCCGGTAAACGGGTCCAACAGTGGGGTCCCCGTTGCTAGCAGGCCGCTGAGATCGCCGGCTCTTTCGGCGGCCGTCGGAACCAGGAGCAGTTCGGGCGACGATGTGGTCTTGCGATTACCTTCGTAGTCGAAAAAGAAAAATGTTTTGTCGCTCCCGTTGTAAATCTTGGGCAGGTGCACCGGGCCGCCCAAGCTGCCTCCAAAAGTGTTGAATCGCTTCGGGGCCTTTGTAGGAAAGTTGTAGATGGTGGCATCCATAGCCTCGCTCTGGAAGTACTCAAACGCGCTTCCATGAAACTGGTTGCCGCCGCTTTTGGTTGTGAAGGTTACATCGCTTATCTGCGCAAACTCCGCGTTGTTGTTGGACGCCGTGACGCTCATTTCCTGAATTCCTTCCATCGACGGATACGCATCCTTTAGCGACCCGTTCGCACGCACGTTTGCGGTGGAGATCCCGTCCACCGAGAAACCGGTCTGCGCCGACGTCGAGCCGCCCACGCTGACGTTCCCCTGGCTATCCGAAGTGACATTGGGATTCGTGGCCAGAGCCGCGAGCGGACTGCTGGAGACCGCCCGCGAATTGATGGGTAGCGTGCTGATCTCCACATTGCTTTCGATGGCGGAGAGAGTAGCGTTTTCCGTATTCACTAATACTGCATCACTGGCCACCTCGATGCTTTGTACGGCAGAAGCCAACTTGAGGATCACATCAAAACGCAACGTCTGCCGCGCATCCAACTGCGCCGCTGTGACCTTGTACTCCGCAAAACCACCGGCGACTACCACCAATTCATAGTGCCCCGGCTTGAGATTGACGAAATGAAATGCGCCATCCGCGTCGGTCGCGGCGCTATGCTGCGTATGCTCGTCGACATTCGTCAACGTCACTTGCGCTCCGGGCACAACTCCCTGTCCTGGATCCTTGACCATGCCGACCATTTCGCCAAACGTGGATTGCGCCCCCAGAGGCGCTGCTAAGACGTGAAACAACAAGAGGGAGAAAGATGCGACCGCCAAATACAACCGCCTGACCTGATTCTTTTTCATGAGGACACCTCGTGCGGGCAACGTAGGTCACGAGGCGTTAGGAATTTGTGAAGTTTTCAATGAAAAGATTGGTGCGCTTGTAGCAAACTTTTTTCTAACTCTCGTACTAAACCTAGCCGAACCTCAAAGTGAGATTCTTCACCGAAAAAATTCCGCATGTTGAAAAATCTAATGTGCGGCCGAAACCTGGCTGCATCATAAAAAGTTCGTCCGTGGCACGTCAGGCCTCAAAAATTCAGGCCTCCACTCTGTACAAGCGGGAGGCCCGAACTTCGTTCGAATTGTTCTACTGAAACACTTCTCGGGCGATTAGAATTTCACGAGAATCGCCATGTTCAGACGGTTCTCCGTCTTGCGTAGATCGGGGAACCACGTATTTGCCGGCGAACCGTTGCACGTCGTGAATCCGCTGAGGCACACAAACGAACCGGGCGCGTTATTATTGCCGCCTGGCGGCGTCACGCCACCCGAACCCGAAAAATACGGCACGTTCGCCGCGCGATGGTTGTACTCCCAGCGGAACGTAATGTATTGGCTCGGCATCCAGTCAAACGTCCCCGACACGTCCCAAGCCTTGTACGGATCGCCAGGATTCTCTGTGAAATAGGGTGTGCCGGAAGCAGCCGTTGCTCCGTTAATCGGCGGCAGCAAAACCAAGTACCGCCCGGGATTGTTGATCTGTCCGCCTCCCAGCGTCAGGCCATACTTGTCATTGTCGAACCACAGCCGGTTGTAGAACATGTATCCCAAAAAACTCTGCTTGGGCCCTTTCGCGGAATTGCCGGCGCAGCTCACGCCGCCACCATGCTCGCATCCCATGTCCCCCGTGAGTGAGAACGCCGCCTTATCCAGGAACTTCTCCTTGTTGTCGTAGTACTTGATCTCGATGCTATCGTCCGTGTGATAGCGAACACGGCCGGGAGTGTTCAAAGCATCTTCACCCAGCGCGTATTGATTTCCCAGGACCGAGAGCCAGCCATTCGGCCGCCAGAGGATCTGGAATCCGAGCCCAGGCCGGCTGTTGAAACGTCCGTAGGACTGCCAGCCGTTTGTGAACCACGGCTCGATCTTCAAGTGCTCCGTCGGAAAAATCTGGACGCGCACACCGTTGAAGAACCAGGGAGTATTCGAGGAGACGTACGACGGCTGATAAGCCCAGTTGTCGAACTGGTAGTAGCTGAACAGTCCGATATACGACATGAAAATACCGGCGTCGACGTTGATTCCATGCAGGGCGTTGAAGTGGTAGCCCCCATAGGCCTCCGAAAGATAGCGATAGGCGTTATCGAGATTCCATTGACCGCGTGCAGGGCTGGCGTCATTGCGCGGTGTGGTTTGCGAATACAAGCCAAATTGCGTCATCAAGCGGGCGCGAACGTTATCGTAATGGAAGTCGCCGCCGACACCGAGCTGTGTCACTTGCACTTCGTTTGCCCGAAAGACCTCGCTCGACCCGCTGATCGTATTGTCTTTGGGATGGTTGAAATCGTAGATGTAGTCCACGTCGGCTCTGATCTCCGGCGTGAAGAATTTCGTGTCCATCGCCAATTCTTTGGTGCGCGCGTTGCCGTTCAGCCAGGTAAAGTCCGCAAACGCGAACGGTTCGGCTTTTTGCGGCGGCGCGGCGCTCGCCTGCTCCTGCGATTTCGTTGAGGACACTACAGCCGCCGGACTCGCAGGGGTTGCCACAACCGGTGCGGCGCTAGTCACATTCGCGGCAGCTGGTTGTGCTGGAGCCGGCTGCGCCGCTGCTGCTTCCGTCGCTTTGGCCGAGTCGGAACTATGCCTCGCTTCCAGTTCCGCAACGCGCTTCTCGAGTTGCTCCATGCGGTCGAGCATCCAGCGTTCACGTTCGGTGAGTGGAGCTGGCGAATCGGTCTTCACCGGTGCAGTTTTGGCGGGCGGATTGGCCGCGTCTTTGTCGTCCGCCAGCAAACGATTTGGGAAAATGCCGAAGAATAGCAATGCAGCAAAAGGAATTTGCAACGGTCTTCCAATGTGTTTGAACGCGCGCATCTCTTTCTCCTCAGAATATTGATGCTTGGCAACGACTTGTAGGCGAATGAATTTGCGTCTATGTAAGGCGCAAGGTGCTGCTTCATTGCCTCGGAATACTAGCGTCCGGAACGTAAGGAAATCGTAAGTCCGGCGTAAGGGCGAAATTAGTGTCTAAAGTGCTGATTTTTCAAGAACTTGCAGAGGGTATCGCGAGAAAATTCAGAGCCGGACACAGAGTGGGCCGCCGGTGTTTTCACGACCGCGAGGGCGGAGGGGATCGCCTGGAGATCTCCAGCGCCATGGCGCACATCTCTTCGTGGATTAGGCCGTTGGTGGCGAGAATGATGGGGCCGCCAAGTTGGTACGGATTTCCGGCAAAATCGCTCACCTTGCCGCCGGCTTCTTCGATCAAGAGGATACCTGCGGCGACATCCCATTTCGCGAGACCGAATTCCCAGAAGCCATCAAAGCGGCCGCATGCCACGGAGGCAAGGTCCAGCGCGGCGGAGCCGTCGCGGCGCACTCCGTGAGAGTGCTGGGTGAAGTCGCCGTAGTACTGAAGATTGGGGGTGTCCTTGCGGTTTCGTACGGGAAAACCGGTGCAGAGCAGGCTGGTGGAAAGAGTGGCGTTTTTGGAGACGCGGATTTTCTTGCCGTTGAAGGTTGAGCCTTCGCCGCGCGCGGCGGTAAAGAGCTCATTGTAAAACGGATTGAAGACTGCGGCGGCGAGCAGCGTATCCCGCTGGGCTAGCGCGATCGAAACGCAGAAGCAGGGATAGCCGTGCGCGAAATTCGTGGTTCCGTCGAGCGGATCAACGTGCCAGCGAAATTCCGAAGCCGAAGCACTCTCATGCCCGGTGCCCTCTTCGGCGGCAATGGCATGCTCGGGAAAATATTTGGTCAGCCGCTCGACGATGAACTTTTCCGAACGCTTGTCCGCTTGCGTGACAATGTCCACTTCGTCGCCTTTGTAGGCGATGTCCAGGGGTCGCGATAATTCTTCTACCAGGATTTTCCCGGCTTCCTGCGCAATTTCTACGGCGGCTTCGAGGTAGTTCTTGGTCATGGAGGAAATGGGCGGCTCTCCAGAGTAACGATCATTGTGGTGCGTGGCGGCGTTCATCACTTTACCACCAGCGGCACGAGTTCCAGAATGGGAAGAATACCCCCACACCCCGGGTATTTTCGTAAGAGTGGCAGACAAAGGACTTGCGGGATACGGAACTTGGAAGTGTGTACGGAAGATGGAAGGCCGGGATTCCAGCGAACGTTTCCGGCAGATCCTTGTTTACAACAATTGGTTAACCATAATGGGGACCCCTCCCCCTGTTTTTCAAAAGTGATAGATTCTAAAGGGACTTTAAGTTGTTTTAGAATCAACACTTTTAGAAGTGTTGATTCTGCGCGGTTTATCGGAGCTTTGAGTTTAGATAAGAGTAATAGCCCACCGACCAGTGGCGAGTGACTGGTGGCGAGTGGCGAGATCGGGAATGCCACCCCCACCCCCACCCACTCCTGCATGAATCTGAAAGCAAAGGGGTTGCAAAATGCACTCCTGTAAGCGCTTGAAAGGAAAGAGGAAAACTTTTCAGGGACGCGAGAGGGGTGAGTTCCAAAATGGGAATAATACCGCACAGTGCGAGCGCCGGAGAAAGGATCAAGAAGGCGGCGAGGCTTCATGGCAGCGACAACAAAGAGTATAGCACACCTTAATGAAGATGTTAAGTGTTTTACAGCGAACGGTCGAAAATGAGGGCTGAACGGCTATTAGACGTGCTGAATGGTTTCTATGGATGCGAGCAAAATTTCAGGGAACATCCCGTCTGTCCCCTTCGTTCCAAAGCATCCACCCGCCCGGGCCGTCCACCTCTAAGGTCGCACCACATAGGGAGGAGGAACGGAAAGGACTACGTGGCCATTGAAATTATAAAAACGGACATACTGCTTGTCAGCGGCAGCCTGAACATCCTGTAACGCTTTCTCATTAGGACTCCAGCCATCGCAATTCAGAAAATACGATTCAGCTGAGAGATTGAAGATTCGACAATCCCGACTCTCTAATCTAATTTCTTTTTTGGCCTGCGCTTGCCCATATCGACCAGCCGGCAGCAGATCTATTAACTCATCAATCGAGGCAGGTAGCCGCCTAAACGTAAATTGGAACGCATCCACTAGTTGTCCAACGACTTGAAGGCGGTGTTCGATGTCTCCAAAACCAACCGAAGTGTTATCTACTTCACGATGGGGGTAGTGCTCAGCTGTCTCAAGAGTTTTTGCTAGTGCGCCAAATTTCCGGCGCTCTTCTTCCGTCAAGGGCGACAATGCGATATGCAAAGATCTAGCCGCAAAAACGGTATAAATGTAAAAGATCCCCAAGCCTACTGCCGCAGCCGCAATGCAATATTTCCAAACTAGAGGCCTACGCTGCATTTTCTCTCCATTTACTTCATTGTTGTGCGCATTTTCCAAGGAACGTGCTGAGAGTTTTCAAAATATCCATCGCTTGTTGATCGTTGTTGAGTCCATTTTTGATCAAGTTGGCGCCCGTATAGACAGGGCGGGTGGCCAAGAGACCTGGCTTCGAGAATTTGATTGGCCATGTGGCACGGCGGGAGTATATCATGCGGCACTACCCTATGTAGGTAGTAGACGAGGGTGCCGCACCCTTCGGTTTTAAGATTCTCTCTTGATGTGCAATGTTTTTTTCTCTTTGGAGTGGTGCGGAGAACCTTTCTCTTTTTAAGCGGCTTGTGCTGTCGGTTGAAGCAATGGGAACAGCTTAGAACCGTCGTAGCGAGATC
>Ga0210406_10000852_pt1 | contig 39784 bp, 23 predicted proteins | sample IncBWC30MmetaG_FD_155454 | JGI IMG/M metagenome (GOLD analysis project Ga0210406, IMG submission 155454) | Forest soil microbial communities from Barre Woods Harvard Forest LTER site, Petersham, Massachusetts, United States - Inc-BW-C-30-M | ecosystem: Environmental > Terrestrial > Soil >... | reverse complement strand
TAGTGAGGAGTTCAAGCGCTTCCTCCGTAAGAATTCGTAGAAATTCCGCTTTACAGACTGGCTGACTCTTTATGGTTCTGCGAGTTAGGTCACGGCCTCGCCTGACTGCGCGCCTTGGTTCCACGGGGCAAGAGCTAAATCAACCACACCCCAACAACGTTCGAAAGTTCCGGCTAAGATCGACGTTGCGAGAATCAGGTCCAAATCCGTGCTAGCTGTACTTCGAGGGGTCAGCGGTTTTGAAGCGGTCCTTGTCGATCTTCAGAGACCTGATCTTCGACTCCAATGTGGAGCGTGGCATACGAAGCTTAGAAGCCGCGCCGAAGGGTCCGTACACCCGCCCTCCGCATTCGCTCAACGCAGCCTCAATGATTGCTTTTTCCTGAGAAGGAAGTTTCTTGAATAAGCCAAGCTCCTTGGTCGGCTCAGTTGCAACAGGTTGCCGAGAAAGCCAACTCTCGTCGACCGAGAAATTTTCTGTTTCACATACAATGACAGATCGCTCAATCACATTCTGCAATTCGCGAATATTGCCTGGCCAGGGGTACGACTGAAGGAGGTCGAGGCTCTTCTTGTTTACAGCCCGAAAGCTCTTTCCTGCTTTCCTGGCGAAACGATCAATGAAGTACTCGACCAGCAGGGGAATGTCTTCTGCTCTTTCGCGCAAAGGCGGCATCTCAACCGGAAAAACGTTGAGCCGGTAAAACAGGTCGCTCCTGAACATGCCTGCGCCGATGGCAGCCTCCAGATCGCGATTCGTAGCAGCAATCACTCGGACATTGGTTTGGATGGATCCAGTTCCACCGACACGTTCGAATTCATGTTCCTGCAGAACACGCAAGAGAGCAATCTGGGTCTCGGCCGGAAGCTCGCCAATTTCATCGAGGAAGATCGTGCCTCCTTCGGCCAGCTCGAAGCGCCCTAAACGCCGCTGAGTTGCCCCGGTAAAGGCGCCCTTCTCATGGCCGAACAATTCTGACGCGATCAAGTCGCGCGGGATGGCTGCGCAGTTCACGCTGACGAAGGCGCGTGAAGAGCGCCGAGAATGCCTGTGAATGGCACGGGCAACGAGTTCCTTCCCCGTCCCGGTCTCTCCGGTGATAAGAACGCTGGAATCGATAGGTGCGACCTTAGATATGCGGGAAAGCACCGTTCGCAGGGGTGGCGAGGTTCCTACGATCTCCTCGAACATCGATGCCTTATCGATTTCTTCGCGCAACGCGACGTTCTCGTCGTGCAACTTCTCTTCCGCCCTCCTTCGCTCGTCAATGTCCGTGAGCAAGTTATACCAGCGGACTATGCGACCTTCAGCGTCACGCAGCGCCAGGCCTCGCGAGTTAAACCATCGGTATGCACCATCAGCACGGCGTAGGCGGTGGTCAACATCATACGGATCCCCGGTTGCGACCGAGTGGGTCCAGGCGGCGACCGCCTGGGGGAGATCGTCTGGATGGACGGCGGCGCTGGTAGCCCAGCCTTTCAATTCTTCGAGAGTCCTGCCGAAATATTCCAAGGCTTGGTTGTTGACGTATTCGACCCGTCCTTCCGGGGTCATGATGGCAACTATGCCGGCAATCCCGTCAACGATCAGGCGAACGCTCCTTTCGCTTTCGCGCAGGACCTCCTCAGCCCGCTTGCGATCCTCGATATCGGTCGCTGCGGCATACCAACGTGTGACGCGTCCTTGCTCATCTCGTAACGGGTTCCAGCGGAAGAGAAACCAGCGATACTTCCCGTCTTTTCCCAGAAAACGTGCTTCGTATTCGTGCGGGACGCCACTTAAGAATTTACTTTGAGTTTCTCTGGTAAGGCGTTCCCAATCACCTGGATGATAGTACTTGCGAAGGTCGAAGCTCCGCCACTCCTCAAGAGTACACCCGAAATAATCGAGTACGGTCTGATTGGTATAAAGGCGGCTGCGATCGGGACCAAAAACAGCTATCAGATGCGGCGCGAAATCCAGAATATTTCGAAGCTCTGTTTGGCTTTGCCGGATCATGTCTTCCGCATGCTTACGTTCGGTGATATCTGTCGAGCTACCCACGAATTGCACCAAGTCCCCAGATGCGTTCGAGACAGGATGGCCGACGGTATGGATGTATTTCACCGAGCCGCCTGGAAAAAGGATTCGGAATTCCACTTCGTAATCCGACCTTTCTCTAATGGCGAGATCGATTGCCTCTTGCCACTTGGCTCGATCCTCCGGATGAATGCGCTGCACCCGCTCTTCCCAAGTAGGCATGCCGTCTTCTGGATCGAAGCCATATATGCGATACCATTCCTCGGACAGGTGTAACAGATCCCTTCCTGGTACCCGCCAGACCCAACTCCCCGTATGGCTAAGCCTTTGCGCCTCCGCCAAATGGGCCTCGCTCGTGCGCAGTTCCTCCTCCGCCCGTTTGCGCTCGGTGATGTCCATCACGGTACCCACGAATTCAACCAGATCGCCAGATGCGCTGAAAACGGGATGGCCCACCACGTGGATGTCTCTGATCTCGCCGCCTGGATGAACAATTCGATAGTCCAGCTCGAACTCCACCCTTTCCTCTTTTGCTCTTAGGAGCTTTTCCCAAACCTCGACTTGATCATCAGGATGGATCTGCAGAAGGAGTGTCTTGAATTGCGACTGCCCACCGTGTGGGTCAAAACCCAGCACACGGTAGCATTCTTCGGACAAGTACCTCATTTCGCCGGTGCTGGGAGTCCATGCCCAGTTGCCCGTGTGGCTCAGTCTCTGCGCCTCTGCTAAGTATGCCTCGCTCTCCCGAAGCGTCTGTTCCGCCAGCTTTGCTGCGGTGACGTCCGTCACGGCGCCCACATATTCGAGGTTGCCTGACGAAGTCTCCAACGTGCGAGCTAAGACGTGGACGTGCTTGACCGAACCGTCCGGCAACAGCAAACGATGTTCAATATCAAAATCTGTCTTCTCATTGATCGCCTTATCGAGAGCCTGCTGCGCAGGATCTCTATCGTCGGGATGTATTCGCTCAAAAATCAACTGCAAAGTTGGCTTGACGGATCGTTCGAGTTCAAAGATGTCGTAGGTTTCCTCAGACCAGAAGATATCTCCGCTGACAACGCCCCAGCCGAAACTACCCGTGTGGCTCATACTCTGCCCCTCAGCCAGGAACGCTTCGCTGCGTTGCAGATCAGAATAGAGGTTGGCGTTCTCCAGCGAAATCGCCGCTTGCGAAGCCAGCATCTCCAGCACCGCAACCCGGTCCGACGTGAACACCCGCGGAGTTAAATTGTTCTCCAGATAGAGTGCGCCGATGATCTTCGCTTGTTTGACGATGGGCAGGCATAGGACGGACCTGGGGCGCTTCTCCCGCACATACTCGTCCTCCGAGTACAAGTTTCCGACCGAAGCATCATCAAGCACGACGCGCTCCCGCGTTCGGATCACGTAATGAAGTGCGGAATGGGGGAGATCAGATGGCGTGACGGCTGCCTGTTCAACGGCGACCTCGACGCTGCCATGATCGGTGGTGGCCTTCGCCTCAATCTGAGGCTCGTCACCCCGGAGAAGGATGAGGAGACCCCGCTCAGCGCCTGCATGCTCCACCGCGATTCGCATGAGCTTCTCGATCAGACTAGGGAGGACAATCTCGCTCGAGAGTGCCTGTGAAGACTTGATTACAGTCTCAATGTCCAATTGCCCAACGGACGTGCCGATCGTGGCCGCGCGCGAGGTAGGATCTCTTTTCTCCTGCAGGTGGGGGTAGAGTTCGTCGAGTTGTTTCACTTTGCCGAGCGCGCCCCAGCGGTCATAGCAGTTCCGCGCGTTGCGGAGATACACGTCGGCGATTCTGCCAACGCCGCGCGCCATGTAGTATCGCGCTGCCAACTCATGGGCCAAGGCCTCGTTCTGGACGAAGCCGTTCTCACGCGCCAAGTGGATAGATTGCTCGTACAGACGCATGGCATCAGTGTCTCGCTTTTCGATGCGGGCGATCTCAGCCGACACCAGCGCGTGCTTGTCGCCAAAGGTCGGCGGATAATTTTCAGCCCACTCACTCAGCTGTTCATGGTGCGCCTTCAAGAGTTCGCGCCACCCTTGCTGCTCATCGGCAGAAGCGTTCTCATAAAGTGCCGCCACCGTCAGCGCGGCGTAGTAAAAGTAATCGAGCAGCTGGATCTGAGCGGCGGCGGCCGGAAGGAGCGGCTTCACCTTGTCGGCTGCCGCGAGAGCCTCGCCGTATTCGCCCAACAGGAACCGCGCCTTCAGTTTGAGGATCCAGTACCAGCAGATCATCAGGATCATCCGGTCTCCAGTCAGCTGCGACTCGAACGCCTCGTCGAACTGCTCGTCACTGAACGTGGAGGAGTTCGCGGTCCGGCCCTGCATGGTTGCGATGAAGCGTTGCTGACTGCGGATGATGTCCACGGCGTCGCCATACTTGGCTTCCCGGGCGAAGTCCAAGGCCATCTCCGACTCGCGCCACACCGCGTCGAGTGGATCGTCCCGCAGCAGAAAGCCGGTGACAGATTGGAGCACACCGTAGCACGCGAAGGTCAGATCACCCGTCTCAATTGCGGTGCGAAAGGTCGCCCGCATGGAATCGATCGCGGTCCCAATCGGCTGTGTCCAGAACGCAACTGTTCCCGTCGCGTAGTAGACCTTTGCCTGGTAGGCGATGAAGCCGTGCTTCTCGACAAGGTCGCAGGCAAGTTTGACGAAACGATATCCCTCACCGTAACGGTGAAAGACCGGGCCGAGGATAAACCCGACAACAGAACAGCCGTGCGCGGGCGCGCCACTCATCCCGTGCTGCATGCTGATGCGCACCATGCGGGACGCGAACAAGCAAAATAAGTGAAAGTCGGTAAAGTAGGCTGGGGAAGCGAGAACTGAGAGCACCTTCATGGCAGCTAGCAGTTCTGGATCGGTCATGATCGGCAGCTCAATCAGGCTCTCGAGCGGGCGTCCATTAAGGGTCTGCCAGAGCGTCTCGTATTCGGTCTGGACTTGCTCCAAGGTCGGGTGTGCTGGCAGGTCAATGCCGAACACGCGCAGGCACGTGAGCGCGCTTTCTACAGCTTGCGGATTCTCCGACTTCACGGTATGGAGCAACACCTTGACTCGGTAGACGGCCGCCTGGTCGATTTTCGATGACGCGCGCGACAATAATTCCCCAATCAGTTGCTCGGTTTTTTCGAAGTTACCCTTCAGAAGCTCGCACTCCGTACGTTCTAGCCACAGGCTGAACATCAAGTCGTACTGGTTGCTCCAGTTTCTTTCGTCGAGCAGCGCCATGCCGGCCGAAAAATACGCGCACGCCGACGCATAGGCCGCTGACACCTTGGCCTTTTGCCCAGCATGCAGATCGATTGTCGCCACTTGCGCTTTCTCGTCCCGGTCGATCAGCAGTGCGGCTCCCCGATTGAGCTGGTTCGCAACATCGAACAGGTGCTCTGTGAGCTGGTCCCCGGTCATGCTCGCCAGCAGCGCACGGCCGATGCGCAGGTGGACTTCCGCACGGCGTTCCTCGGGAATTAGTGAATAGGCCGCTTGCTGGATCCGGTCGTGCAGAAATTTGTAGGTGCTCTCGTGCTGGAAGATGAGCCCGGCGCGGACGGCTTCCCGGAGGGCCGTGTGCATCGCCTCCTCGGTTTCCCCGTGAATCAGCGCCAGCGTGGCGACCTCGGGGACATTGCCCAGGCAGGCGAGTTGTTTCAGGGCTTCCTGGGTGGCGGCAGAGAAGCGCGTCATCTTCCCGGCCATGAAATCCACAACGTTGTCGGTGTAGCTCTTGGCGCGGATGCGATCGATGTCCCATTGCCAAGCCTGTGTGACCGGGTCGAACCAGAGGAGCCTTTCGTCGGCCAGCGCGATGAAGAACTGGGTCGCGAAGAGCGGATTTCCGCCGGTCTTCTCATACAAAAGTTCCGCTAAGGTCCGCACGCGCTCCGCCTTGCAATGCATGGCATCAGCGACGAACCCGCTGATATCGTCGAGCCTGAGAGGCGCCAGCACAATCTCCTGAACCTGAGCTCCAGCTTTGCGAATTGCCTCGAGCGTCCGCAGAAGCGGGTGAGATGAACTTACTTCGTTGTCGCGGTAGGCTCCAACCAGCATCAGGTGCCGCACGTCCGGATCAGTAATCAGGCGTTCCAGCAGTTCAAGAGTTGCCGCGTCCAGCCATTGCAGATCGTCAAGGAACAGCGCGAGCGGATGCTCCGGCCGGGCGAATGCACAGAGGAACCGCCGGAACACCAACTGGAAGCGGTTCTGCGCATCTCGTGGCGGCAGGTCTGGAACGGGCGGCTGTTTCCCGATGATGAACTCCACCTCGGGGATGAGGTTGACGATGAGCTGGCCGTTCGGGCCCACGGCCTCTGCCAAGGCACCTCGCCACTGGTCCACCTCCGCTTCGCTCTTGACGAGGATCTGACGGACTAGAGTCTGGAAGGCCTGTGCCAGGGTGGCATAGGGGATGTCGCGCTTGTATTGGTCGAATTTGCCCGCAGCGAAAAGCCCACGCGGCGGGACAAGCACCGTGTGCAGCTCATTCACCACGGAAGATTTGCCGACGCCGGAATAACCGGACACGAGCACGAGTTCCGTTATGCCGTGGACCACCACCTGGTCGAAGGCTGCCAGCAGGGCGTTGACCTCGCGCTCCCGCCCGTACAGCTTCTCTGGGATCAGCAATCGGTCCGGGATGTCGTGCGTGCCCAACGGAAACGCCTTGATATGGCCCTGCGTTTCCCATTCCTTCAGACACTGCCGAAGATCGGCCTCGAGGCCCACGGCTGTCTGGTAGCGTTCCTCGACAGTCTTGGCCAGAAGTCGCATGATGATAGCCGAGAGCGGCGCTGGGAACTGGGCGCTGCTGTCTGGCGGAGTCGCTCGGCGTGCGATGTGGCAGTGGACCCATTCCATGGCATCCGCGGCAGCAAATGGTAGGTGGCCCGTCAGCATCTGGTAGAAGGTCACGCCCAAAGAGTAGAGATCGCTGCGGGAATCGATCGAGCGATTCATACGGCCCGTCTGTTCGGGCGCCATATAGGCGAGAGTGCCAGCAATGATTTCTGGCGGCGCGGGCACTGGGCGGTCGTGAAGCAGTTGGGACGCAATCCCGAAGCCGGTGAGCCATACGTTGCCGGCATCGTCGACCAGCACGTTCGCAGGCTTGATGTCTTTATGTATGAGGCCCTTCCGATGGACTTGGCCGAGTGCTTTCGCCAAGCCGATGGCGATGCACAGGAAGCGAGTCAGATCGAGCGGTTGCCCGCGATTTTGCTCAAGAACCCGATCCAAGGGCTCACCGCCCGGATCCTCCAGTACCAGGATCGTCAGCCCTTCGTGACGAGTGAGCGCTAGAGGCTTGGCGGCCCACTCGGGATCGAGGTCGGTTGCCAGCGAGTATTCGTGTTGCAGACGCCGGAGATCCTGAGGTGACGGCTGTTCTGCGGCGAGTGCCACCGCCAAGACCGGCGATGAGTTGCCACGTTGACGCCCGCGGTAAAGGATGAAGTCCAAACCTTCTCGGAGCGGCACCAACTGGTACCCGGAAGGCCCCGAGATGGAAGACATTCTCGTCCCCACGGGTGCACAACCTTTCAGTAGATTGATTCTGACGAGGGCCGAGGAAAACGTCAACTTCTGTCTGTGGCGTGAGGCAGGGCCAGCCTATCGACAGCCGATGATCGCGATGACTGCCAATACATCTACCCGCGTGTGAATCGACGATCTACATGGGGAAGTCACGGCGAGAGACAACCAAACTGAGTTATGAATGCTGCGGTTACCGACCGATGTGCGGGCGGCGTAGCCTGCGCCGCAGAGTCCTTACTGCAAGGGTGTTTGGAAAATAACATCTCCCACATGCTCGAGGATTTTGGTAACGGAAAGTGTTGAAAGGAATGTTTTTCGAAGTGGATCTTCTGGCGCCAGAGAATTCGCAAGTTTGAGAATTGCCACTCGGCTGATTTCGCGGTGGCGCTGACTTGATTCGATGTCCTCGGCACGCTGAGAAACTTCGGCGGCCGTCGCGTGAACTCGCCAGCCGGCCAATGGGATTTCAAAGCCTTCCATGACTACCAACGCTCTGGAGACACAATCTTGCGCGCGCTTAAGGTCGATCTCAGCCATCGCCACTCTGGCGTTCACTTCCCATGCCAGGGCTTGCCATGTACGTTCGGCGGTCGCAGTTGCACTGTTCAGCAACAGTTCCGCTTCTTGCCGCGCCCGAATCAGATCTTTCTTCCCAAGCCACACCTCTGTGAGCGCTAGTTCAAGAGGCATGCGATAGTACCAGTCCATCATGATCTTCTGGCCATTCATCTGATCCCTTGCGCCCAACAAGTCGTCAAGGGCGCGATCATAGTTTCCCAAACCTGCTTCGGCGCAACCGGCGAAGACGCGGCTGATGCTATGTAAGTAATTTCCAGTGAAATTCCCGGTCAAGGCGACCATTGGCTCACAAGTTCTCAAGACATCGGCAAAGTCCATTGCGTGAAGCTGGATCCAGGCTCGGTGCAAGCGCAGGAGTTGCGCCGGAAACTGATCCCCATTCCTGTCCGCTGTAGTGATCGCATCATCAATCTGGCGCAAAGCCTCACCCCATTCCCCGAGAAAGAGAAGACTCCGAGGTATGTAGATCTGACTCTTTTGATAGGCAAGGCTTAGATATAAATTGTCTGTCCTCTCCTGAGCCAGGATTTCTATTGCCTCGCTCACAGACTGGTGAGCTTCGCGGTATTCGGAAGAGGCCCACTGAATCATGCTGTAGTCAACCAGGTACGGTGCAAGCAACCCGCGATCAGAGGATTCTCGAATCACGGGAACCATACGCCGAACCTCTTCCGCGTCGCGCGGACGCCACCCGTCGAACCAAATCCGCGCGGCAAGACAACTCATCTTCGCTCTTGCACTCAAGACTCCATCATCCAGGGCGTCGATGAGTCCGAACGCCCGTTCAATGAGTTCCAGAGAACGGTCCGCGTCCATCGAAGCCAAACAGTATGACCAATCAAGGAGCGCTCGTATTTCGAGCTCGATGTTCCCGTATTCGGAAGCTTGGTCTGCCAAGGCCTCGTAGGTCTCAATGCAACGCGTATCGGAGCAGACAAAGTAAATCGTAGCCAGCTTCACCAGGACCGGGAGTTCCGTGATTGCCCGTTCAGCCTCGGGAAGCCTGCTTATCAATCCGAGTGTGTGCCGCAGAATGCCGGCGCTCTCCCGATGGGCATATCGCTGTTCAGCAGTTTGCGCCGCCAGACGCAGATACTTCACAGTGCGCACCCAGTCCGATGCTTCCTCGAAATGGTGGGCCAACTCTGCCGCTATCTCTTCCACTCGTCCGGAGTAGAGTGCTTCCAACCGCTCTCCGATGAGTCGATGAGACTTGGCTCTCCGCCCTGGCGCTTGACGACCGTATAACACTTCGCGGTAGATTACGTGGACAAACTGGTAGCGCGTAGAGATGGTCCCATCCGGGAATTGATATGCGTCGAGGCGGCGAATGACATGATCCCGGCGTGCCAGGTTCTCACAAAGATCTTCGAACTGCTGCGGTTCAGTATCTGTTGCCGCGGCGGTTGATGTGCATGCAAACGCAGCTCCCTCAACGCTCGCTGCTTCCAACGCTCGCTGTTCCTGCGGTGTAAGCCGGTCGATTTGAACCTCGACCATCTGGCGCAGCGTCTCTGGAACCTGGAGATCGACTTCCTCCAGAGGAATTCTAAGCTTTAGCTCTCCGTCCTCCCGGAAGAGCACATCGCGCTCGAACATATCGTCGAGTGCGGCCACCATGAATAAAGGATTCCCCTCTGAATGTCGATGTAACAGCTTTGCAAGGTCATCCCGCAAATTTGTCTGGGCGGGCGTGTCAAGATATTCCGCTATATCGGGCTCCGCCAATGGCTCCAACGAAATTTCCTCACATAGCTGATGAACCAGCAAGTCCTGCTTGAGCACATTAATGGGGTGCTCGGAGAACGTTGCGTCCAGTGGACGATATGTGCCCACAAGGAGCAGCCCGGTAGGCCTTTGGCGACGGGCCAGCTCTGAGATGAGATCGACGGTCGAGTAATCCACCCAGTGGAGATCCTCGAAAATCAGCAACAACGGAGTTTCTGAAGTGATCGTGTCGAGCGCCTCAGCTATCTCGCGCAGCATACGCCCCGCCGTAGCGCCCGCGATCTCGCGTTGAAGCATTTGGCGACGTTCGGGTTTCAAAAGTGCCGGAAACTGTACCAGCCAGGTCGGAGCTTGCTTCGCAAGTATCTGAACAATTGAGTCTCCACCGACGCCGCAGAGTTCACCCACTGCCTTCAGCATTGGATAATAGGCTTCTTTTCCTCCGTACCCCTCGATGCATTGACCTCTCGCGATATGCAGGCCGGTCAACTCAGCGGCCGCCCTTCGCTGGAACTCGTCCACCAGGGTGGTCTTGCCGATGCCCGGCTCCCCAGTAACAAAGACTAGCTGCCGCTGGTGCCGCAGCATCGCGTGAAGACGATCCAGCAGTTGAGCGATCGCAAGGTCCCTTCCCACCAGCTTTCCTTTTGCTGGTTTGATTGGGACGGCGGCCGTCCTGGGACCTTCGCTGACCGCGGCAATGAACCGGTATCCACGGCGGGCGAGTGTTTCGATGAATCGAGGATTCTTCGGATTGTCTCCGAGTGCGCTTCGGAGGTCTCTAATATGACTGCTCAATACCGCAGGTTGGACGTAAGTGTCAGGCCACAAGGCTTCGATCAGTTCGCTATGGGTAACGAGTCGGTTAGTGTGCTCCACCAGATACTGCAGAACGCCGAACGCCTTGGGCGCCAATAGAACGCGTTCGTACTCGCCTGTGTCATGGCTGCGCCATAGACATTGGTTGGTGGTGTCAAACCGGAATGGGGGAAACTCCTTCACCTAAACACCCCCAAAACTGGTGCTGGTTCTTCGTCACAGATCGACAGAACACTAGCATCCGCCCATGTAAGCTCCCTTGTTACAGACTCTTAGGATACCGCAAAGGACACTGGACAGACTTTCTCCAGCGAAACACCAGCGTTCGTTCAAGACTTCACCTTGGCCCTTCCATAGATTCGTTTTAACGCGCCGCGCATATATAGAACAGAGCGCACGGCGGCGAAGCCGAGCAACTTCGGGCCGGACCTGGTTCTATTTGGTGTTTGCGGTAACTGATATCGACGAAAGGATCACTGACAAAGTAACCCCCGAGCGGTAAACCTGGCGATGCTCTTCGAATGACGCGGCGTCAGGATCTCTCGGCAGAGTGCCGAAATTCAGGTCACGCGGACAAGTTTTCGTCACCCTGTAGGAGTGGAATGAGCAGCCCGCACCCGAAAAGCGTCTGATTGTTCAGGGAGTTATGGCGGCGAAAGGTCTGCGATGACTTGGCCCGTATCTTGCTTTCTAAAGACATATCGCGCGGCACGACGACGCCATTGCCACTCAGTCCAGAGGGCGCGTTGCGTTGCTAGTGATTGAACGACCTACACCCCCTGTCTCTTGAAGGGGACAAAAGAGGAGAAACGATGGATGCAATCGGTACGTTGAAGGAGCAATACATTCGCAAAGAAACCGACAGCCTCGGCGCAGTCGAAGTGCCCGGGGACAAGTTGTGGGGCGCCCAGACGCAACGCTCGCTTGAGCACTTCAGTATCGGACAGGATCTGATCCCGCGCGAGATGATTACGGCATACGCAACGTTGAAGAAAGCCGCAGCAAATGCTAACTACGCAGGCAAACGCCTTGATGACCGGCAACACAATTTAATCGTTCAAGTCTGCGATGAAATCCTTGCTGGCAAACATCACGACATGTTTCCTCTGCATGTATGGATGACGGGTAGCGGCACACAATTCAACATGAACGTAAATGAGGTGATCTCCAACCGATGTTGCCAGCTCGCGGGTACGCAGCTTGGGAGTAAGACGCCGGTTCATCCCAACGATCACGTCAATATGTCGCAATCGTCCAACGATTCTTTTCCTACTGCGATGAATATAGCGGCGGCAGTGAATGTGAAAGAGAGACTTATACCGGCAGTAAAAGCCCTGCGCGACGCGATCGCGGCGAAGGCTGACGAGTGGAAAGACATCGTTAAGATCGGGCGCACTCATATGCAGGACGCGACTCCACTCACACTTGGGCAGGAATGGTCGGGTTACGTGGGCATGCTCAGCGACAATCTCGAACGTATCGAGGATACGCTACAGGGCGTATATCGCCTCGCACTCGGGGGCACAGCAGTAGGAACCGGCATCAACGCAGCTCCTGAATTCGGCGACGCTGCTGCTGCAGAGATTGCCAAACTTACGGGCCTTCCCTTCGTTAGCGCGGCGAACAAGTTCACGGTGCAGGGCGCTCACGACGCTCTCGTTCAGCTCTCCGGCACGCTGCGCACTCTTGCTGTCTCGCTCTACAAGATCGCCAACGACATTCGGCTGATGTCGTGCGGTCCGCGCGCAGGCTTTGCTGAATTGTTGATCCCTGAAAACGAGCCCGGCTCGTCAATCATGCCGGGCAAAGTGAATCCTACGCAGGCTGAGGCCCTGACCATGATCGCGGTGCAGGTGATGGGCAATGATGTCGCGGTCGGTTTTGGCGGAGCCGGGGGATATCTGGAGATGAACGTCTATAAGCCCTTGATCATTTTCAACGTGACTCATTCCATCACGATCCTGACCGACGGATGCACTAACTTCCGAAAGTTTCTGATTGAAGGGACAAAACCGAATTTGAAGAAGATCGAGGAGTACGTGGATCGCTCACTGATGCTGGTGACCGCACTGTCGCCTGTCATTGGCTACGACAAAGCGTCGAAGATTGCGCACTACGCACTGGACAACGACCTCTCGCTCAAACAAGCCGCACTCAAGCTGGGGTTTGTCTCAGAGGAGGAGTTCGATCAGGTCGTCGACCCGGCGAAGATGGTCCACGCCTATGTTGCGAAAGCCGGCTGACGAGACTCACAGTTTGTGAACTCGATCTGAACACAACGATGGAAAAAACTTATGCAGACGAAGGAGACAATATGACCACGAATAAGCACGGGATCGAAGTGCTTCAAGATCCATCGCTCAACAAAACAACCGGCTTCACGGAGACCGAAAAGCAGGCACTCGGCATTGTTGGACTTGTACCTGACACAACAGAGTCAATGGAGACTCAGTTGAACCGTGTTCTGCTGCAGCTGAAAGAAAAGGCCACCGATCTCGACCGGTTCATCTACCTGATGAATCTGCTCGACACGAACGAGACGCTCTTCTATCGCACCCTCATGTCGGATCCAGCTCGCTTCCTCGAGATCGTGTATGACCCGACGATCGGCGAAGCCTGCCTGAAGTTCGACCGCATCATGCGCCGCCCACACGGAATGTATCTATCGCTCACTCGCAAGGGGCAAGTAAAAAAGGTGCTGCAGAACTGGCCAGTCAAAGACGTGCGCTTCATCTGCGTGACCAACGCAGGCCGCATCCTGGGCCTGGGCGACCTGGGCGCCAACGGCATGGGCATTCCAATCGGGAAACTGCAACTCTACACTGCTGCAGCAGGCGTGCCGCCGCAGGGCCTGCTGCCGATGTACCTCGACGCCGGCACGAACAACGAAACCTATCTGCAGGATCCACTCTACGTCGGTCTGCGGAAGCACCGCCCCTCGAGCAATGAGCTGTATGCCTTCGTGGACGAGTTCGTAGAGGCGGTTCAGGAGGTCTTCCCGAACTGTTGCATCCATTTTGAAGACTGGACCGGTGTCGACGCGATTGCATTGCTTGCCCGCTACCGCAACAAGGTTTCTTGCTACAACGACGACATCCAAGGTACAGCCGGAGTCACTCTCGCCGGGCTGATTAACGCGCTCAAGATCAGCGGCGGCCAGCTTAAGAACCAGCGCATCCTCTTTCTAGGTTCGGGCTCTGCCGCCATCGGCCTCGCAGACTTGATTGTCTCGGCACTGGGCCAGCAAGGCATTGCGCCCGAAAAAGCTCGACAGCAAATCAGGATGTTCGACACCCAGGGCCTAATAGTTGCAGGGCGTCCCGGCCTCAGCGCAGCCAAACTTCCCTATGCCTACAAGGGAGCGCCCAGCAAACCGTTTAATCCTCTCGACCTGGCGACCGAGCAGCCACAGATCGTCGCAGCCATCGAAGACTTCAAGCCGACGATCCTCATCGGGGTCAGCACTGTGGGCAAACTATTCTCGCAGGAAGTTGTCGAGGCTATGTCGCGACACAACGAGCGGCCAATCATCTTTGCCCTTTCCAACCCGACCGAGAAACACGAATGTCTTCCCCAGGACGCATACGCCTGGTCGAAGGGCAAAGCGGTCTACGCTGGCGGTGTTCAATTTCCACCGGTTCACCTTGACGGGAAGACGTACCTGCCTTCTCAAGCCAACAACTTGTATATCTTCCCCGCCGTCGGCATGGCCATTTATGCCACCAAGGCGAAGCGTGTCACGGATGAAATGTTCATCGAAGCTGCACAGGCCGTCGCTGACCAGGTAACTCGCGAGCAGTTGGAGCAAGGAATGCTCTTTCCTCCGCAGTCGAACATCCTGGAGGTCGAGATTCAGACGGCCGCGCGGGTCGCCAAGCTAGTCTTCGATGCAGGTCTGGCCCGCGTGGATCGCCCGGCCGACATGGTGGCGTTTATTCGCAAGCATGTCTACAAGCCGGAATATCAAGTGGAAGTAACTCCGGCAATGGCGTTGGCCTAAGAGCAACAGGGCAGTCGCTCCGATGCAGGATGGGGACGTCGCGGCTCCTATGAGTCGCGAAGTCCTCGCCCTCCACAAAGTTGGATTAACCGGCTGTTAGTGACTCGTAGACCATGAACGGGGAGTGCTCTGAACCAGATGAAGTTGAATGGAGTTATGGCGCCGACACAAAAACAATACGGCAAAGCGATTAGCATGAGCCAGGCAGTCGGCACAGGATGCGCGCTGGCGATCTCCTGCTTCATTAGCTATGCGGTGATCACTCATATCCTTACCCGAGCATTCGTGTCTCGGGGCGACGACCTCCTAGGTGGCATGTGGGCCGTGGCCGCGACGATATTTGTCTATCGCGAAAGTTACCAACAAAGCGTGCGTGCCGCCCTGTCACGGATGGCAGCAACGCTGCTGAGCTTTGTGCTTTGCCTGGCGTACTTGTTAATTTTCCCATTTTCGCCCTGGGGCATGGCCGCGTTGATCGGGATCGGTGCGATCATTTTGACCCTGCTCGGCAGATCGGAAGACATCATCACGACAGGAATCACAACCGCGGTCGTGATGGTCGTAGCCGGCATCAGCCCGCGGCACGCGTGGCAACAGCCCATCCTCCGTTTAGTCGACACCGCCGTCGGGATCGGAGTTGGCTTTGCGGCCGCGTGGATCAGCCTGAGTATCGGATCGAGGTCTAATTCGCAACGCAGTGGCGCCTGAGTCCTATCGGAACCGGAAGGAGTAATAGAAGTGACGACACAGACCGAAGCAACAAATCAGAAGACGATATCGAAGGACATGAGGATTGGTCTTTTCATACCCTGCTACATCGACATGATGTTCCCTGAGGTTGGGATAGCTACGCTGCAGCTCCTGGAGCGATTCGGGCTCAATGTGGCATACCCACTCAACCAGACCTGCTGCGGCCAGCCGATGGCCAACAGCGGAGACGAGGTCAACTCCGCTCCCGCCGAACACCTCTTCGTGGAGAACTTCAAGGAATACGACTTGATCATCGGACCCGCTGGAAGCTGCGTCAAACAGGTCCGATGTCATTTTGACACCATCGAGCAGACAGCAGATGTGAAACACATTCGTCAGCACACCTATGAGTTAGTCGAATTTCTCCACGATATTTTGAAAGTTGACTCCTTCCCCTGGGCAGACTTCCAGCACTCGGTTGCAATACACAACAGTTGTAGCTCCATCCGTGGGCTCGGCATTGCCAAGCCATCCGAGATCATGGGAGTCCCATTCGACAAGACAGCCAATTTGCTTTCAAAGGTGAAGGGCCTGGTGCTTGTACCTGTAGATCGGCCGGATGATTGCTGCGGTTTCGGAGGGACTTTCTGTGTTACGGATGAAGCCGTCTCCGCCCGGATGGGACTGGAGAAGGCTCACGATCATCTTCGCCACGGTGCCGAATACGTGGTGTCCCCTGACATGTCGTGCTTGATGCACCAACAAGGGATCGCGCGGCGCGCCGGACTGGATCTGAAATATATACACGTCGCTCAGGTGTTGAATGGCGGCCCATTCTAAGAGGAGTTTCCGATATGAGCAATGCGAAGCAGGTTGATCCAGCGAAGGCAGCCGAACTATTCATCCTTCACGATCAAGTCCACGAACCGATGCACGATCGCTTCCTGTGGGCAACGATGCAACGGCGCGATGCAGAAGCAGCGGCCATTCCGGAATGGGAGGAGCTGCGCGAGATTGCGTCGAAGATTAAAGAGCATACGCTCACGCATCTCGATCACTATCTGGAAGAGTTCGAGGCGAATGCCACACAACGCGGTGCGCACGTCCACTGGGCCTTGGATGCTGCCGAACACAATGAGATTGTGCATTCCATCCTCAAAGATCACAGCGTTAAGGAGATGATCAAGAGCAAGTCCATGCTCCAGGAAGAGTGCCAGATGACGCCCTACCTGGAGAACCGTGGAATCAGGGTCATCGAATCGGATCTGGGTGAACGAATCCAGCAACTCGATGGTCAACCGCCCAGTCACATAGTGTTCCCCGCCATCCACAAGACGCGGAAGGACGTCGCACAACTGTTCGCGCGCACGGTTGGTACCGATCCAAACAACGATGATCCCCACTTCCTGACGGAGGTCATTCGAAATAACGCTCGTCCGAGATTTCTGGCGGCGGGAGCGGGCATGACGGGAGGCAATTTCGCGATCGCCGAAACGGGGACCTTCATGGTCTGCACTAATGAAGGAAATGCCGACATTGGAGCATCTGTGCCGCCGCTTCATATCGCGAGCATCGGCATTGAAAAGTTGATCCCACGCGTGGAGGACATGGGTGTGTTTCTGCGGCTGCTGGCCCGAAGCGCGGAAGGATCTCCTCTCACCCAATATTCTTCCCACTTCACCGGGCCTAGAAAAGGTGGAGAACTGCACATCGTGCTGGTGGATAACGGGCGAAGTCGACGGCTCGGCATGCCGGACTTCTGGCACTCATTGAAGTGCATCCGCTGCGGCGCTTGCATGAATACCTGCCCTGTCTATCGTCGGAGCGGCGGTTTATCTTACGGCGCAACTTATTCGGGACCTATAGGCGTCATCCTCGACCCTACATTCGACGAATTCAAATACAGCGAACTGCCGTTCCACTCGACCTTGTGCGGATCATGTTCCGACGTCTGCCCGGTGAAAATCGACATCAGCGATCAGATTTTCAAGTGGCGCAGGGTGATGGCGAAGCGAGGATACCTCCCACTGGTAAAGCGGTTGTCATTTGCTGTTGCCGGCCACGTTCTAGGGCACCCCGAGGAATACCACGCGATCGAGAAAGTTGGCGAGCCGGCGATGGACTACGCGCCGCACTTCCTCTTGTACAACCGTTCCTTGAATCCTTGGGGGCGCGACCGGGAACTCCCGCAAATAGCGAAGCAAACCTTCCGCGAGTGGTATCTCGCAAATCGGAGCGAACATGCAAACGTTCAAATTTAATCGTGAAGTCATTTTGGGTGCGATCCGCTCCAACCTTCCAAAGCAACAGGTGGAGCATCCTCGAATCCGGGTCTTCCAACGCCCGGCCACACCTCTCAAACCTGAGTTTGAACAACATCTCAAGCAAGCCGGAGGAATAGCTCACGATGTCGGCACTGCGTCGGAGGCCGAGACCGCGTTGATGGCGCTTCATCCCGGAGCGAAGGTGGTTTGCTCGGCTGTGCCCGAAATCGCCGGCACGCGCCGCGTGGAGAACGTTCGCGATCCCCACGAACTCGCAGACGTGGACGTAGGTATTGTCCGCGCACAGTTTGGCGTTGCGGAGACTGGGGCCATCTGGCTGACCCAGGAAGATCTTATTGTGAACGCTCTGGCAGTGTTGTCCCAACACCTTATCGTCCTGCTGGATCCGGAACAGATCGTGCCCGATATGCACGAAGCTTATCGTCGCGTGCGCCTCAACGAGACCGCCTTCGGATGTTTCATGATGGGCCCATCGGCGACGGCAGATGTGGAAGCAACCCTGGTACACGGCGCTCAGGGAGCTCGCTCCTTGAACCTATTCTTCCTGCCGCGCGAACAAATGCCTGTTTTGCAGGTTTGAACAAAATTTAGGGCCACTTTTGATGTCGATTTCACCAAGGAGAAAAGGAGCAAAGTTCCATGACCGCTGACACTCGCCCGCCGGAAGCGTGGCTCTACTTTGCGCTTGCGGTTGTCGGCGGCTATGGTGATGCAGCCAGTGTGGTTCTCGCTAAGACGTTTACAGGACACGTGACGGGCAGCCTGGTACTGGCAGCGATTGCTATAGCAGCTCACAAATGGAGCGCTCTGATGACACATCTCTCGGCGGTTTTGTTTTTCTTGGTCGGAGTTGTCTCAAGTGTGCTGATCGAACGCGCTCTTGCCGCATGGCCATTCTTCAAATCGCTGCCCACTGTCCTGAGCATTGAAGTGATTTTGACAATGACCGCTTATCTGGCATTCGCATCTCGTGCGGCTGCGCGAGTCGAAGTCTTTGTAGTTTGCATGTCTCTCGCTCTCGGAATGCAAAATGGAGCATTTCAACGTACCGGAGGCATCAGCGTTCACACAACCTATCTCACGGGAATGATTACAAGCCTGATGACTACAGAAGCGAAAAAACCGCAAATCATGAGCACGCGTGATCCGAAGCTAAACCTCCTCTATGGAATATGGCTTGCATTTTTTGTGGGCGGCGCGATAGGTGCGGCCATGGCCGTTCAATTCAAGGAAATCGGCATTCTTGGTGCTACCTTCCTTTTGCTCACGATCCTGATATGTCGCATTCGACAAAGAGGATCGTTGAGCAACTGACGATTGTTGGATTCACAGAACAAGAGGCTTGGAAAGGACTCAGGTGGCCTGAGAACCAGGAGAGTAGCAAATGGATAATTTCATTGCAGCGCGATCCCAGATGGGGATGTCTTTAGCCTTCCACATCATCTTCGCGACGATTGGTGTTTCGTTGCCCTTGATGATGACAATCTCCGAATGGCGGTGGAGGTCGACCGGCGATCCGGTCTACCTCTTACTAGCAAAGCGCTGGGCGAAGGGGACAACCATCCTCTTCGCCGTCGGCGCTATCTCCGGCACGGTTCTGTCCTTTGAACTCGGTCTCCTGTGGCCGCGGTTCATGCAGTATGCAGGCGCCGTCATCGGAATGCCGTTTTCATTGGAAGGTTTCGCCTTCTTTACCGAGGCAATTTTTCTTGGGATCTACCTGTACGGTTGGGACCGGGTCCCGGGATGGTTTCATCTTCTTTCGGGTATTATCGTCGCGATCAGCGGTGTCCTCTCCGCGGTGTTTGTCACGCTTGTAAACGGCTGGATGAATACACCGACAGGCTTCGATATCTTGGCCGGCAAGTTCGAGAACATTCATCCGTTTGTCGCGATGTTCAATCCGGCCGGAATTCCGGAAGCCGTACACATGGTCCTGGCGGCGTATACGGCAGCCGGTTTTGCCACCGCCGGTATTCATGGATGGCTTCTCCTGCGTGGCGGTAGAAATCGATTCAATGAGGCTGGGCTTGGAATCGCGCTACTCGTCGGCGGTACTGCCGTTCTCCTTCAGAGCATGAGTGGCGATGCGCTCGCCCGCATGGTAGCGGCGAAGCAACCGATGAAGCTGGCCAGTCTTGAGGGTCAGTTCCAGACCGAAACCGGCGCGCCGTTTCGCATCGGCGGGATTCCCTTTCCGGACAAACGCGAAACAAAATATGCCATCGAAATACCGTATGGTCTGAGTCTTCTCTCATTCCATAATCCCCACGCGCTGATCAAAGGACTCGATCAGGAACCGCAATCCGATTGGCCGAACGTGCGGATGGTGCACATCAGTTTTCAGATCATGGTTGGCTGCGGCAGCCTGTTGTCTCTCTTTGCTCTTCTAGCAGGCTGGCTGACTTGGAAGAAGCCTCCACTAATCAAACACAAATCTTTTCTCAAAGCGCTCGTTCTGGTCAGCCCCCTTGGCTTCGTCGCGCTGGAGGCCGGATGGATGGTGACGGAGCTGGGCCGTCAGCCCTGGATCATTTACCACCTCATGCGTACCAAAGATGCGGTGACTTCCATGCCGAACGTTACGATCACGTTCCTCGCAATGACAGCGCTATACGTCGTTCTTGGAATCATCGTCGTTTGGTTACTGAGTAGGCATGTGATCGCAGTGCCGGACAGAAAACAACTTGAACGTCCGGGGGTTCTGGTATGAGTACAGATGTCGTTCTTGCAGGTGTCATGCTCGCCGCGCTCGTGATCTATTCGTTGCTTGGCGGAGCTGACTATGGCGCTGGATTCTGGGACCTCATGTGCTCGGGACCGCGCCAACAAGGCCAGCGCGACTTGATCGCAAGGGCGATCCAGCCAGTGTGGGAGGCAAATCATATCTGGCTCATCCTGGTCGTCGTTCTGATGTTCTCCGGCTTTCCGGCAGCATTCAGCGAGATCAGCTTAGGCCTTGCCGTACCAATCTTTCTGATCCTGCTCGGCATCGTCTTACGTGGTTCATCCTATGTCTTTCGCGCCTATTTCACGGGAAGCGTTCGAACACAGCTCTATTGGGGTAAGGTCTTCTCCATATCGAGCAGCATCACTCCGCTATTTCTTGGGATCGTGATCGGGGCGATCTCCAGCAATGGGGTGCTGGTAAAGGATGATGTCAGTGAAAACGGCTTCCTTGGAACATGGTTCCATCCCTTCCCGCTGATCGTCGGCTTGCTTTCGCTCTCGCTCTTCGCTTATCTATCGGCCTGCTACCTCACCATCGAGACGGACGATCCAGCGCTCCAGAACGACTTCAGAAACCGAGCTTTGTTCTCAGGATTTGTTTCTCTGATGGCTGCCTTTGCAACCTATGCCGTCGCAGGGAATGCCGCGCAGGGAATCCGCGATGGCCTTTCCCGCGCACCCTATGTTTGGCTAATTGAGGTAGGTGGCGCGATCGCGGCGCTCGTCGCGTTCCAAACTCTCTGGACAAGGCATTATCAGCGTGCCCGGATAGCGGCTGCAGCGCAGGTTGCTCTCATCGTATTCGGTTGGGGTGTTGCACAGTATCCCTACCTCGTCCGTCCCGAACTCACAATCTATAAGAGCGCCGCTCCGACGAACATTGTGTCGGACTTGCTGATCGCTGTCGCAATGGGCGCTGTGGTTTTGATCCCTTCGCTCATCCTGCTGCTGCTCATCTTCAAAAAGCATCGCGAATCAATTTCGGTTGACGCCGATACAACGCCTGTCTAGCCCAGTGGAGAGCTCTTATGCCCATGCTCGTTTCAATTTCGAAGTCATTACAAAACACACTTGAAAAATTATCCAGAGAGACAGGAGAGCCCATCTCTCACCTCGTTTCTAGCGCACTCGCCCACTGCTTTGATGTACCGCAACACACGCTCTTCCAGGTCTCAACATCGGGGGCTCTTGTCCAGGGGATTTACGAGCGGGCTGTGTCGAGCAGATTCTTACTCAACTACGGAGACTTTGGGCTTGGAACCTTCGAGAACCTTGACGGCGAGATGGTTGTGCTTGACGGAGCAATCTATCAGGTGCGCAGTGATGGCAAAGTCTTGAACATCACCGATGATGTGGGGACCCCTTTCGCGGTCGTAACGCACTTTACCGCGGACCAGGATCAGACCATTGAGAGTGCCTCGAGCTTCGCGGAGATCACCAAAATCTGTGACCAGTACCGTGATTCGGACAATCTCTTTTACGCCTTCCGCATCGACGGCCGCTTCGCACACATCCACACTCGCGCCATGAAGGCGACGCTCGATGGACTTCCATTAGCCAAGGCGGCGGCGATCCAACCGGAGTTTGAATTTGCGGATGTCGAAGGAACTCTTGTAGGCATTTGGGCTCCGCAGTTCTCGAGTGCCCTCAACATCGCAGGGTACCACTTCCACTTCCTTTCCGAAGACCGCACGAAGGGAGGTCATCTCCTTGAATGCAGTGGCAAGAACCTCCGCATTCGCGTGGAGAGGGTGAATGACTTCCATCTGTCTCTTCCGGAATCGGAAGAGTTCCTGCGAGCGGACCTCACCAAAGACACGTCGAAAGACCTCGCCTATGCAGAACAAATTCACAAAAAGGAAAACGTCTAATGTCTACGGGGAAGAAACAGAGTGAGCAGCAGACAGGCGCGGATATTGTCGTCGAAACGCTCGAACAGCATGATGTGAAGTGGGTCTTCGGAGTTCCGGGCGCGAAGATCGACAAGGTCTTCAATACGCTCGTTGACTCTTCGATCCAGACAGTTGTCTGCCGACATGAACAAAACGCGGCCTTTATCGCTGGAGGCATTGGGCGCATGACCGGCAAAGCTGGAGTAGCGATCGCTACTTCTGGCCCCGGCGTCTCCAATCTCGTAACGGGCCTTGCAACAGCTAATACCGAGGGCGACCCGGTGATCGCTTTGGGCGGCGCCGTAGCTCTCTCCGACAGATTGAAGAAGATCCATCAGACGATGGACTCCGTGAGTCTCTGCAGGCCCGTAACCAAGTACAGCGCCGAGGTGGACTCGCCAGAGTCCGTCTCCGAAGTAATGACGAATGCCTTTCGCAGCGCCGAGTCCGACCGCCCAGGAGCGGCCTTTGTGAGTCTGCCTATGGACATCATGGTGGCACCCTGCAAGTGCGAGGTTCTCACCCCTCCGATCTACTCTGGTGCCGGTCTCGCAGACACCACTGCTATCAAGGAAGCTGCGCGGCTGATCAATCAAGCGAAGAGGCCGGTGATCCTGCTCGGCTTGCTGGCAAGTAAACCGCAAAACGCGACTGCCGTTCATGAACTGATCGAAAGTAGAAACCTACCAGTGGTCGGAACATTTCAGGCTGCTGGAACTGTCTCGATGCAGCTCTTCAGTAACTTTGGCGGCAGGGTCGGACAGACTAACAACCAACCCGCCGACGAAATCCTTGCCGCGGGCGACCTAATAATCACAATTGGGTATGATCCAGTGGAATACTGGCCGTCAATTTGGAATAAGGGCAATAAGCGGCCCATTGTGCACCTGGATGCGTTGCCAGCAGATATCGACAATTCCTACAGTCCATCGGTCGAGTTGATTGGAGATATCGCCGCGACGCTTCAACTGCTGACACCTCAGATTTCGCACTCCACTCCTGAACCGTCGATCAAGCGGCTACTGGAGAAAATTGCTCAAGATCGTGAGGAGCTGGCACGCTCATCTGCTGCGCGGAATGGCACTCCGATCCATCCGCTACGGCTTGTTTCTGAATTGCAGAAGATTTTGACACCAGACACAACCCTTTGCTTAGACATGGGCTCCTTCCATCTCTGGATGGCACGACATCTCTACAGCTTCCGAGCGAGACAGATTCTTATCAGCAATGGCCAACAGACACTGGGTGTAGCACTTCCCTGGGCGATTGCCGCGACACTCGTTCGCCCTGCCGAAAAGGTTTTGTCGATCTCGGGCGATGGTGGTTTTCTCTTTTCCGCAATGGAACTCGAAACAGCGGTGCGGCTCCAGTCGAATCTCGTACACATGATCTGGATCGACGGAACCTATGACATGGTTGCCACCCAGGAAAAGCAGAAGTATGGTCGACCCTCCGGCACAGAGTTTGGCCCCGTCGATCCAGTGAAGTATGCAGAGGCGTTCGGGGCGCGCGGCTTCATGATTCAGTCTCCGGACCAGATCACCTCGGTGTTCAAGCAGGCGTTCGACACACCGGGCCCTGTGCTTGTCGGAGTTCACGTTGACTATCGCGACAATCACAAACTCTTTGAGCAGGTGAATGAGAGGAGCATTCATTAATCGCCCGCAGCCTTTTCAACAAGGCGGACAATCGCTGAGCAGAGTGAAAGCTCCGCTCGGCAAACTGACACTACGGCGAAAAAGATGTGCTCCGAATTGGAATATCACTCTGCCTCCCCATGCTGCCGTCTATTTCGCCATCGCGGTATTGAATGAACATTTGTATAACAGTCGCGCTTTTCGTCCTGCTCTCTGCTGGACGCATGTTTGCCCAGAGCATTCCGGCCTCACCCGATCGTCCTTCGCATTTCGCTGGCGAACAGGAAATTGAAGACTCCGCAAAGCGGTTTATCGGGCCCAGATTCAGCATTGAACCGGACAAAACGTACACATTGGCGGAACTTGTGAACTTGGCCGAGGAACATAACCCGGAAACTCGCGTTGCGTGGGAGATGGCCCGCGCTCAAATCGCAGCTCTCGGCGTTGCGCGAAGCGAACTGTATCCGACGGTCGCAGCCCTGGCCCTCTCCCAGACAAATCGTTCGGAGGTCCTTTTAGCCAGTCAATTTTATCGCCAGACTGTTCAGGCATTTGACGGGGAGTTAGACCTGAACTACACGATATTTGACTTCGGTGGACGCGCCGGCCGCATCGCAGCAGCAAGAGCCGACTTGTTCGCAGCCAACTTTGCGTTCAACGACACACATCGGAAAATTGTCTATGAAGTGACCGAAGCTTACGACCGGCTGCTAAATGCGGCTGGTCAGGTGGAAGCAGCCCGAACAAGTCTGAAGAACGCTCAAGCTGTACAGCAAGCAGCCGAGGATCGTCTGAAGAACGGTCTTGCCACTTCGCCGGATGTATTGGAGGCGCGAAGCGCAGCCGCACAAGCACAATACGATCTGCAAGCGGCTCTTGGAGCTGAGAAGAACACTCGAGGGGATTTGGCGACGGCACTGGGAACACGCCCCACTGAGGCGATTCGAGCTCAGCCCATCGACCAACTGGTTATTCCGGAGTCAATCGGCGATTCCGTCGATCAGGCGATGGATCGCGCATTCGAACTCCGGCCAGATCTTATGCAGCAAGTTGCCGAAGTTCGAAAAGCAAACGCAGGCGTTAAAGAGGCACGCGCCGCTTATTATCCTGTCCTTTCTATCAGCGCTACTCCGAATGCGCAATCGTTGTATGGTTTGCAGCAGCAGCTTCCCTGGGCCCACACGGCGGATCTGACTGGGGAGCTGCGGTTGAAACTGAACTGGACTTTGTTTGACGGAGGCGCGCGGAAAAATAATCTGGCGCAAGCGCAAGCCAACCTGCGCGCGGCTGAAGCGAAAGTGAACGTTACCCAAGACAACATTGCGAACGAGGTCTGGAAAGCCTATTCCAATTTGGAGACCGCGCTAGGCGAGCGGCAAGCTGCCGCCGCGCTTCTCACCGCGGCCGATCAATCGTACTCCGCCGCGCTGGAATCCTACAACGAGGGTGTCCGCAACTTACTCGACGTAACGGCCGCCCAGGCTACGCTTGCCCGGGCTCGCTCGGCTGATGTGTTGGCGCGTGCACAAGTTCTCTCCAGTCTCGCAGATCTGGTCTTCGAGACCGGAGACCTAATGCAATCAAGCGCCAGGAGACCCAAGCCATGAATTGCCGTCGAGGCAATCGCGTTATGAAGTACGGCCCGATGCTTACTTCGCTTCTGCTTGCGGGTTGCGGACGAGCCCCAACCTTTGACGTGGTGGGTTCGTTTTTCCCGGCATGGTTATTGTGCCTGGCTGTGTCAATTCTGCTCACAACTCTCGCCCGATGGCTTTTCCAGCACTTACGCGTTGCAGTCGCTCCTCAGATTTTGATCTATCCGAGCCTGACCGCCGCTTTTGCATTTGCATTGTGGCTTATTTTCTTTCGTTAGCGAGGCACCATATGAAGACGGAATTAAATTCGACGGTTAGGGAGCGGCTTAGCCGCCTAATCAGTGTTGGCATTCTGGTAGTCGCTGTTGCTTTGGGTCTTGGAGTGCTCTACAGGTCGACCTACTATCCACGAACCGATGATGCCGAGGTTTTTGCGAATTTTATTGGTATTGCATCGCAAGTAGAAGGACCGATCACCCGGCTGAACGTACATGACAACCAGTTCGTGAAGCGAGGCGAGTTGTTGTTTGAGATCGACGATCGGCCATATAAGTACGCTCTTGAAAAAGCCCTGTCTGATCAAGCTGCCCTCGAAGGACAAATCGAGGACGAGCAGCGAAAGATCGCGGCGCTGGTAAGCGGCGTTTCCGTTTCGCAGGCTAATATCCATAGTTCGCAAGCCGACATCGACCGGTGGGCAGCGGCTGTCGATCAGGCACGTGCAGATGTGGCAAACGCAGAGCAGGGCGTGAACCGGGCCAGAGCAGAGTGGACATACGCAAACAACAATTTGCACAGGATTGAGCCCTTGCTGGCAAAACAGTTCGTCACGGTAGACCAAGTGGACAGAGCGCGAACATCGGAGGTTGCTCAGGCAGAAGCGCTCAAGCAGGCAGAGTCACAATTACGTCTTTCGCAGGCCGGATTGAAATCGACCTTAGCGCAGTACGAACGCTCAAAGGCGGTCCTGGAAGAGAGCCATGCCCAGCATGAGCAATCGATACATGCCGTGACCACGCTCGAACCGCTTATCAACCAGCGTGGCGCCCGTACGTCGGCAGTAGAAACTGCCCGCTACAATCTCAGTAATTGCCGGGTCTATGCACCGTTCGATACGCGTGTGACCAACCTTACGATCTCGGAGGGCGCCTACGCGCATGTGGGTCAGCAGGTTTTTACGCTGATCGATGCACGCACATGGTGGGCAATCGGCAACTTTCGTGAAGGCACGCTGCAGCATATAGAGCCCGGCATGCGGGCAGACGTCTTTCTTCCGTCGAAGCCAAACATTCGTCTATCCGGCGTAGTAGACAGCATTGGCTTCGGCACAACTCCCGATCCTGATGTCTTTGGCCGTTTGGAGTCAGGACTTCCCGACGCACAGCGAACGCTCAATTGGGTGCATCTGGCATCACGATTTCCGGTCCGTGTTCGCGTCAGCAACCCTCCGCCTGCACTGTTTCGAGTCGGCGAGTCTGCCGTTGTGGTCATTCGCGGGAAATAAATATGGCCACCTTCGCACAAACCATACCGAAGTCGTCGAAACCGTTGGCCTCGTACTGGGAGTTTCTTAAAGAGGAACTCATGCCCTATCCGGGAAGAGCCTCCTTAGTCGCACGGATGATCACAGCGGCGACGCTTGCGATGCTTATTACCATGACGTTTCGCCTTCCCTATGGCGCCTACTGTGCTGTCTACTCGTTTTCGATTTCGCGCGAAAGCCCTCAGATGACAGTCAAGACCGCGGCGAACAGAATTGTCTCCTACTCTCTCGGAGCCGCCTATGTGTTGATTGGCGCCACGATTTTTGTTGACGACCCACTGCTGCGCCTGCTTTGGGTAATTGGGTCGATGTTCCTGACGTTCTATGCGATGAGTGCTATGTCTACCTTCGTGTCGGCCGTGGATATCGGCTACTTGATCGTGATCACGGTACCCCTATGGGATGGACACATTTCCGGTGAACAAAGGTTGGAAGCAACGCTCTGGGCGGTCTTTGCTCTGACGATTGGCAATGCAGTCGCAGTGGTCGTCGAGTTGTTGTTTGAAGGGACAAGGCCCGGGACTGATCTTCTGCGATCCATTGCTGACCGGCTGACTTCTGTCGAAGCTGCACTCGTCTGCTATGGAACAGGCAGACCAGTCAACCAGGCGGCGGCAGACAAAGTCGCACGGCTTGCGATGCTCGGGACATCAAGATTGCGACGCACTCTGCGTACATCCAACTATCCGCGCGATTACATGGAACAGATGGGCGCGGTTGTGGCGCTGGTTGGAAGACTTGTCGATATTGCTGCAAGTCTGACTCATATCGGTATTCAGATAGGTGGTGATGACCGGCAGAGAATGCGGGTCTTGTCAACGAGCATCGGTAGCATTCGTGCCGATCTGCTGAGTGGCAGAGTTCCAAGTGTCATTGAGTTGAATGACGCGAGCGAACTCTCAGGTGGTGGAATTCCGCTGTTGCGAGAGATGGAGAAAACCGTATTGCTCATTCCAACGGTTTTCTCCAGTGCTGGACCCACGAGCGACCTTAGTCTCTCGCCATCCGATGACAAGCGACCGCCAACATTTCTTGCTCCAGACGCTTTCTCCAACCTGGACCATCTGAAGTTCGGGCTGAAGGGCGGCCTTGCTGCCAGCCTTTGCTACATCATCTACAACGCCATCGCGTGGCCCGGGATTAGCACAGCCGTTACAACCTGCTTGTTAACGGCTCTATCTACGGTCGGCTTCTCTCGTCAGAAGCAGATCCTTCGATTTGCTGGCGCGATAGTGGGTGGCTTTCTTTTTGGGATGGGTGCTCAAATTGTTATTCTGCCTCACCTCGACTCGATTGCTGAATTTACAGTTCTATTCGTCGCAGTGAGCGCAGTAGGCGCATGGTTTGCAACATCTAGTCCTCGATTGGCCTATTTCGGCGTGCAGATCATCGTCGCCTTCTATCTCATCAACCTACAAGAATTCAGGGAGCAAGTTTCACTCAGCATTGCAAGAGATCGTGTGATCGGCATCTTGCTCGGTCTTCTTGCAATGTGGCTCGTATTCGATCAGCTCTGGGGCGCGCTGGCCTCGGTAGAAATGAAGAAGGTGTTCATCTCCAACCTGCGATGGCTGGCTGAGTTTGAAAGGCAGCCTCTCTCAGAAGAAAGAAAGAGTGCAATCGAACGCAGCTATTTTCTTCGTGAGACGATCAACACAAACTTTGACAAGGTCAGGAGCCTGGCAGATGGACTTCTCTTCGAATTCGGTCCTTCCCGACAGCAGGATCTCGTATTGCGCAGTCAACTCCGGAAGTGGCAACCACAACTCCGCATGTTATTCCTGACGCGAATCACACTCTTCAAATATCGCCTTCAACTTACTGGCTTCGAACTACCGGCGGCTGTACGCGCGTCCCAACTGGAGTTTGACAGTCGTCTGGCGGTGGTACTGGATAGAATGGCAGACCGAATGGAGGGGCAGACACCGGCGGAAGATCACGACTTCAAAGATGCATTTGAGTGTTTAGAAAAGGCAGTCATGACCTGCTGCCCGGAGGGACCTCAACGACCAATGGCAATCGAACTGAAGACTTTCCTTGCCCTCTCTCGTACCGCGGAGAGCCTGGTCATGTCTCTGGACAACGAAATGCTACCACGCAAAAGTGGGCAGCAATGCGCATCAGCGGTGAAAGGGTGGCCAAGAGCCGCAGACATCGCCGCCAACCACGTCCACGATTCGGCCTGAGATCACCGAATCATCTCCAAGACCGCAGGCGATTCAGAAAGAATTCAAGTTTCTCGGCGGATATGCGGACTTTGTAGAGTAGCGAAATCATTCTTCACACCAAAGAACAACAGGTTATCTCCATGACAACATCCATTACAGGAAATTTTCTTCGTCCACTAGGACCAAGCGAGCAATACTTCTGGCTTAGCAATCAAAATAGTGCGAAGCATTTTGTGATCGCCGCCGAAATCATAGGAGATGCAACAGTCGAAGCATGGGTCTCGGCTATTGCAGCAGCGCAACTCCGTCATCCTTTGCTAAGAATCTCCATCCAGTCCGGTCCAGACGGGCCGCCTTGCTTTCACGAGCACGCAAACATTCCGATTCCCTTACGAATCGTTCCAGAAGAAAATTCTGTTACGTGGACTGTAGAGATGGCCAAAGAACTGGCGACACCAATTCTTCTCAACGGCGCTCCACTTGTACGTATCACCGTCCTGCGAAAGAGTGGTGGATCTACCCTTCTTCTTTCAATGCATCATTCCATCGCGGATGGGCTGTCTTCGGCTTTCGTCATACGCGACATCCTTGAAGCGCTCTCGGGGAAGCCTCTTCAGCCATTGGCCTTGACTGACCCGCAGGAAAGTCTCTGCTCAGCAGCAGCGGGTCCGCCTCCTCCATCTCCACCGGTTTACCGGCCGGCGACATTGCTCAGGAGGGATACCGGGGGACCTACGGTCCAGGCTTTGAAACTTTCCAAAGAATTGACCACGAAATTGCGGACGCATGCTCGCGAAGTTGGTGCTACGGTTCATGGGGCGTTGGTTGCGGCATTCACTTTTGCGGGCAGACAACTTTCCTCCGATTGGCTGACCCATCCTGTCCGGGTGGTTTCGCCTGTGAACAACCGGAAGCTTCTTGGACTGGAAGATCAATGCACGCTCTCGATCATTTTTCCAACCGGAGCTTATGCACCCGATTCAGAAGAGCGTCTTTGGGATGTGGCACGCGCAGTAAAGGACGAGTTGACGCTTGTGCGAACTGCTGAGGGGCTCAGTACCGTCTTCTCAGGTTTCCGGCAACTGATGTCAACATCACCAGATGTCGCGCAAATCGCTGCCTTCGAGCTGCAGGTCTGTGCTTGTGAGGGTATGGTGTCAAATCTCGGTGTTCTCCCGTTTGAAACGAGCTTCGGCGGGTTCAAACTCGAGTCGCTATGGGGGCCATCCGTACTCGTTGGCATTGAAGGGGAACAGATGATTGGCGCCGGAACGCTCAACGGAGCCATTCATCTTTTGCACACCAGCTACGCCCCAATACCAAAGCTGCTCCAGACGACGGAGGCGACCTTGGAAGCTATGGCCCGCTAACATCAACCTCCGCCGTCGTGACCTTGGCGTCTTTGCCACGGGTTACCTGGCGCGTCCATTAGGTGGCATTGTGATGGCGCACCATGCCTGGCGACCATGAGCCTTCCAAATCATGAATGCTGCCCCGGTCGCCGGAACATGGTCGCCACCGGCGCCAAGAAACGCTTCTCACAGATCAAGATGCTGAGCGCCTTTGCATGGACATAATCTTTGGGAGCTATGAAATAGGCTCGATCAAATAGTGCCGGTGACAGCACTCTCGCTTTGATGAATTGCTTGATCTGCATCCTTGTCGCAGTCGGAATGCGAAGCGCTTTCAGCTCTTTCGGATCTATCTCGTGCATTTTCTTGCACTGACAAGGTACTTTCTATTTTTCTTTTTCGGCTTTCCTTTCTCGGCTGTGAAATTCCTTGAAGAGTTTCGCGTAAGCAGAGCTTTATATATCGCGCGAGGTCTCGATTGTCCAAAACGTCCGGATCGAAGAGATGGTTGAGGGCGAGTCCATCCATGACCCCGCAAATGACAAGTGACTCAGTCAACTTTGCGCTAGTGCTTTGTCCACTCAAAAGCGGGAGTAGACGATCAAGCTCTGGAATTGAACTGCGAAGCCTCATGACGCGATATAAGTCAGCGAGTCGCTTGCGCTTTCTGGGGTGACGTATCGCATAGAGTTTGAATTCCAGATTGAGCAGAAGGCGCTCGCGATCTTCGCTTAATCCGCTGAGATATTCACCCAACACTTCGATACGTTGCTCGATGGTAGGTAAACCAAGAACCAATGAGCCGAGTTCCTCCATGACACGATCGGTGTCTTCTTCGAAGATGGCGCAAAAGACATCCTCTTTGTCTTTGAAGTTGGCATAAAATGCCCCGCGAGTCTTGCCGGCTTTTGATGCAATGTCCTCGATGCGAGCATGTTCAAATCCATCGCGCGAAAAGATAGCTCGAGCGGAACGAAGAAGTTCACGCCTCGTGAGCACCGTTCGCTTCTGCTTGCGTAGAGTGGGCTCGGGCAGACCAGCAATATTTTTTGAATCAACCATCTGAGCCACCGCGTCTCATACTAAATATACGCGCATGCATATTCTGCGCCAACCAATGATTCGGCCGGCAAAACCCAAACCTTGATGGAGATTATGGAATGAACGAGCAACCGATACATTCGGCGGCAACCGTCGCGCCGAACAAAGTAACCGTCATTTGCACGGTCGGCATGCTGGTGATGAGTATGGGGTTGGCCTCCGGTTGCAGCGAAAAGAAGCCCGCGCTTGCCGCCTCCCCTCAGGCGATGCCAGTTACCGTTGTTGCTGTCCAGCCGACCGACGTGCCGCTCACGGGTGAGTGGGTGGGAACCCTCGACGGAAATGTAAACGCACAGATCCAGCCGCAGGCGAGCGGCTATCTGATAAGGCAGGACTACCGGGAAGGCAGCCAGGTCTCGAAGGGACAGGTTCTCTTCGAAATCGATCCACGCCCCTTCCAGGCGGCACTCGATCAAGCCAAGGGCCAACTCGATCAGGCGAAGGGGCAGGTGGCGCAGGCACAAGCGCAACTAGACCTCTCCCAGATCAATGTCAATCGCGACGCCCCTCTGGCGCAGGCTCACGCCATTGCTCAAAGTCAGCTGGATAGCGAGACTCAGCAGAAGGCGCAAAGCGAAGCCTCGGTCAAATCGTCACAGGCGTCTGTCGCTGCTGCCGAAGCTGCTGTCGAGAACGCGCAACTCAACCTCGGCTTCACGCAGGTTCGGTCGCTCATCACCGGCGTTGCCGGACAGGCGACGACGCAGGTCGGCAATCTAGTCAACACGCAGTCGGTGCTGACTTCGGTCTCGCAGCTCAACCCGATCAGGGCTTACTTTTCGATCAGCGATTCTGAGTATCTAGGGCTTACGCAGCGGGCTCGCCAGGGCGGCGGAGATCTATTGAAGGATGCCTCTGTGCTTCCACTCACTCTCATACTTTCAAACGGAGAGGTCTTTCCTTTAAAGGGGCACATCGCCTTCGTTGATCGCCAGATGAACTCTCAAACCGGTGCGATCCGCATCGCCGCCGCGTTTCCCAACCCTGGCAACGTCCTCCGTCCCGGTCAGTTCGGTCGCGTCAAGGCTGATACCGAAATTCGCCATGGCGCCCTCCTTATCCCGCAAGTCGCCGTGCAGGAGTTCCAGGGCTTGCACCAGGTTTATGTCGCCGGTTCTGACGGTAAGGCTCACGTGGCCACAGTTCAGCTCGGCGCCCAGGTCGGCACCAACTGGGTGGTCGAAAGCGGTCTAGGGCCCGGCGCCCTGGTCATCACCGATAACCTTCAGAAGCTGGGTGAAGGCGCCCCTGTGAAGCCGCACCAGGCTCCCGCCGTCACAGCCGCTGTTACAGCCACCGGCCCGGCCAACAACTCGACAGTGAGGTAATCGATGTCGAAGTTTTTCATCCGCCGTCCGATCGTAGCGATCGTCATTGCCATCCTCACCGTCATTGTTGGCGTCGTGACGATGGCAAGTCTCCCCACGTCTCAGTTCCCCGATATCGTTCCACCAGAGATTCTGGTCACTGCTACCTATCCTGGCGCCGATGCCAAGACGGTTACTCAGGCCGTCTCGACGCCGATTGAACAGCAGATGAACGGCGTCGACAACATGATCTACATGAATTCGGTGAGCGCCAACAACGGTGTGGTTCAGCTCTTCGTCGACTTCGACCCCAAGACCGATCCGAACATCGACCAGGTTCTCGCCCAACTTCGCGTGGATCAAGCTCAGGCCCAGCTTCCGTCACAGGTCCAGACTGCCGGCCTCACCGTCCAGAAAGCCCTGACATCGCCTCTCATGCTGGTCGCGATCAATTCGCCGGGCGGCAAGCTCAGCCAGGACTTCCTCACGAACTACGCCATCATTAACCTGCAGGACCAGATCGCTCGCGTCAAAGGCGTGTCCCGCGTACAGATCTTTGGCGGCCAGTATGCCCTTCGCGTCTGGGTCCAGCCTGACAAGCTCGCGCAACTCGGCGTTACGGCGCCCGAAGTGATCGCGGCCATCCAAACCCAGAACAACGTCAACCCCGCCGGCCAGATCGGCGCCGAGCCCATCCCGAAAGGCCAGCAAGTCACCTACACCGTCCGCACGCAGGGCCGGCTCGTCACGCCGGAAGAGTTCGGCGACATTATTCTCCGCGCCAACGCCGACGGCTCAATCCTGCACCTCAAAGATGTCGCACGCATCGAGCTTGGCGATCAGGCCTACGGTATCTCGGGACGTTATAATCAGGCGCCCTCCGGCATCATGGCGATCTATCAGCTCCCCGGCTCCAACGCCGTTCAGACAGCCGCTGCGGTCAACGCGCGCATGAAGGAACTTTCCGCCACCTTCCCCGCTGGTATCAGTTACGACGTTCCCCTGGATACCACCAAGGCCGTGACCGCCGGGATCCGCGAGATCGTCATCACGCTGGTTGAAGCGCTCATCCTTGTGGTCATCGTCGTCTTCATCTTCCTGCAAGGCTGGCGTGCCACGCTTATCCCGCTGCTCGCGGTGCCGGTCTCGCTTATTGGAACCTTCATCATCTTTCCGGCGCTCGGATTTTCTATCAATACGCTGTCCCTGTTCGGCCTTGTGCTGGCCATCGGCCTCGTCGTCGATGACGCGATCATCGTCGTGGAAGCGGTTGAGCATCATATTGACGAGGGCCTGGATCCTGTGGCCGCCACGGAAAAGGCCATGGAAGAGGTCGGCGGACCGGTCGTTGCGATCGCCCTCATTCTGGCTGCGGTCTTTATTCCGACTGCCTTTATCCCCGGTATCACTGGGCGCTTGTATCAGCAGTTCGCTGTCACGATTGCAATTTCTGTCCTGATCTCGGCCTTTAACGCCCTCACCCTGTCCCCAGCACTCTCCGCCCTCCTGCTCAAGCCTAAGGACAAAGGAGCGAAGAAGAGCCTTCTCAAACGTGGCTTCGCTCTCTTCAACAAGTTCTTTGGCCGCACCACAGATAGCTTCGTCCACACCTCTGACGTCCTCATCCACAAATCCGCGCTGGCGATGCTCGGCATTGCGCTAATCGGCGTCGTGGCGGTCTTCCTGGGCAGGAGCCTCCCGGGTGGCTTCCTCCCCACCGAAGATCAGGGCTACATGTTCCTCGCGCTGCAACTGCCGGATGGAGCCTCGGCCCAGAGAACGGATGCAGCCCAGCAGAAGATCACTAACGCCCTGCTCAAGACTCCAGGTATTCAAGGCGTGATTGCCGTCACCAACTTCTCGCTTCTCACCCAGGTTCAGAGCACCAACGCCGGCTTCTTCTTCGTCGCTCTCAAACCATGGGAGGTGCGCAAGAGCAAAGAGGAGCAGCTTGCCTACATCCAGGGCAATCTGCAGAAGCAACTCTCGCAGGACCCCGATGGCATCGCCTTCGCGTTCCCGCCGCCCTCCATTCCCGGTATCGGAACCTCCGGAGGCGTCACCATGATCCTCGAAGATCGCTCTGGCTCGGATGATCCCGCAACCCTCACAAAGAACGTCTTCGGTTTCCTCGGAGCGTTGAAGCAACGCCCTGAGATTGGCGCCGCGGTGCCCTCCTATGAGCCCGCAGTGCCCCAGCTCTACGCCAACGTAGACCGCGAGAAATCGCTGCAGCAGCAGGTTCAGCTTTCTGACGTCTACAGCACCATGTCCACCTTCATGGGCGGCTACCTGGTCAACTACTTCAACCGCTTCGGCCGTCAGTGGCAGACCTACGTCGAGGCGGAAGGCACCTCTCGCACGGATATCAGGAACATCAATCAGTTCTACGTGCGCAGTGCCAATGGCGGCCAGGTCCCGCTCTCCTCACTGGTCTCGGTGAAGCAGATCACGGGGCCGGAGTTCATCTTTCGCTTCAACGAATTCAACGCGGCACAACTCAACATCACCGGTGCTCCCGGCTATAGTTCTGGCCAGATTCGTGCCGCCCTCGAAGACACCTTCGCAAAGACCATGCCTGCAGGCAGCGGCTTCGACTACTCCGGCATGTCGTTCCAGGAACAGCAGGCTGAAAAGGGCGTCCCCTCCTGGGCGGTCTTCGCACTCTCCCTGCTCTTTGTCTTCCTTATTCTCGCTGCTCTCTATTCGAGCTGGACGTTGCCATTCAGCGTTCTCCTCAGCACCCCCGTCGCAATTCTCGGTGCGTACATTGCACTGCACGCCCGGCTGCTTGAGAACGACATCTTCGCGACCATCGGTCTCGTCATGCTGATTGGCCTCTCCGCCAAGAACGCCATTCTCATCGTTGAGTTTGCCAAGATTAACTACGACAGTGGCCAAAGTATCTCCGAGGCTGCCCTTCATGCTGCACGGGTGCGCTTCCGGCCCATCGTCATGACGGCGCTGGCCTTCATATTCGGCTGCCTCCCACTCTGGACCGCGACAGGCGCAGGCGCGGCATCCCGCCAAATCCTTGGCACAGTTGTGATCGGCGGCATGCTCCTCTCGACAGCAATCGGTCTCATCTTCATTCCGGTCACCTTCTCCGTCGTCGAGTATCTCTCGCATCGCTTCAGCAGGGGCGGTAGAGGGACAACCATGGACTCGAAAGCCGACTTCGATCCTGTTGCCGCGGGCAAAGCTGCCGGAGGCGGACCGCAGACCCCCACCCGTGGAGGTCATGCATGAGGAACTTTACGATGCCGCTGAAACGCACGTACGCGATTGCAATGGCGGGCTTGGTGGCCAGTGCTCTTGCCGGCTGCACTGTCGGGCCCAAGTATAAGCAGCCTGCCTACCCAGCTCCGCCAGCGTTTCGCGGGGCAGACGAAGCAGCCGTTGTCGGCGACGCCCAAAACTCCCTTGGCGATCAGCAGTGGTCGCAGGTCTTTCGCGAGCCCGAACTCCAGGACCTCATCCGCAAGGCGCTTGCTAACAACTACGACGTACGCATCGCCGCGCAGCGCGTTCTCGAACAGCAATCACAGGTGCAGATCACGCGCTCGCAACAGTTTCCCACCCTCAGCGTGGGCGGGACAGCCGTTGGCCTCGACGCTCCCTCGCTGAACAGTTTCAATTACAACAACTCAAACTCAAGCTCCATCAGCCCCCTCGCCGTAGGTTCCTTCAGCCTCTCCGCTGCCTGGAATCCTGATTTTTGGGGCCTCTATCGCAAGCAGACAGAAGCCGCCCGCGATCAACTCCTCGCCCAGACCTGGGCGCAGCGCGCTGTTCGGATGAGCCTCATCCAGCAGGTTGTGACCACCTACATTCAACTCCGCGCGCTCGATCGCCAGCTTGAGGTCACCAAACAAGCACTCAAGGCTCGGCAGGACTCGGTGGACCTCACCGCCAGACTTGAAAGGGGCGGCTCTGTCCCGTTATCAGACCTGCGTCAGGCCGAGCAACTTCTCTACACCGCCTCATCCCAGCTCCCGCAGCTTGAGCAGCAGATCCAACAGCAGGAGAATGCTCTCAATTTGTTGCTGGGTGCAAACCCGGGCCCCGTTCCCCATACCGATCCCAACGCCCTCACTCCGACCCCGCAGGATCTTCCCACGGGACTGCCCTCGCAGCTCCTGACGCGCCGTCCCGACATCCAGCAAGCCGAAGCGCAACTCAAAGCCGCGAATGCCAATATCGGCGTCGCGCGTGCGCAATTTTTCCCGCAGCTTTCCCTCAGCGCTTCCGCCGGCGTCAGCGGCAACACCTTCCCCAATATCTTCAGCACCGGCTCCCGAACCATCTTCGGTATCGGCTCGCTGACCCAGCCTATCTTTGCAGGCGGCAAGCTCCGCGGACAGTTGAACCTGTCCGAGGCGACCGAGCAGGAGATGGTGCTCAACTATCAGAAGACAATCGCCGGAGCGTTTCGCGATGCCTCGAACGCGTTGATTGCCCTCAACAAGCAACGCGTCAATCGTGAGCAGCAGGAGAAGCTTGTTGCCGCTGCTCAGGATGCAACCCGCCTTGCACGGCTGCGGTATGAACGTGGTGCGGCCGCCTACCTGGAGGTTCTGACCAATGACACGAATCTCTACTCTGCCGAATTGAATCTGGCGACCGCGCAGCAGGGAGAAGCCCTGACCCTCGTTCAGCTCTATAGCGCTCTGGGTGGTGGCTGGCAGTAGCCATAGCGTTAGGCCGACACCGCCACGATCTTATACTTCTTGAGTGAAAATGCTAGATCTCATCGTTTCGGTTTATACAAGGAGACGGGACATGCCCTTGAAAGCGTTGTAGGGGAGAAGTCACTCTTATGGTGCTCCGCACAGTTGTGTTGTTGATAATTGTGTGTGTTCTTCTTCTTTCTCCGTTAGGTCTTACCCTTGCCTCGACTGCCTTTTGGGCTGGTTCCCTCTGAGAGGTTTCGATAGCCTGGATGGACCCCTTCCTGCAGCCCCTGCTTCGTTGCCACGCGCTCAAGCAGTGCCGTCAGGGTCGACCGCTCCTCTTCAGACAATCCATCGAGAAGATCTCGTCCATGTTCCCGCGCAATCGCCCCGATCGCTGCGAGTTGCTCTCTTCCGGCCTTCGTCAGATGCAGCGCGTAGAGGCGACGGTCCGTGTTTGACGGCTGCCGCTCAATGAAGCCTCGCCTTTCCAAGTCATCGATAACCGCGACTAGCCGGCTCGCATACATGCCCAACTTTGCTGCAAGTTCCTGCTGAGAAAGCCCGGGGATTGCCGCAATGATCCGAAAGATGCCAGCGTGCGCCGGTGTGAATCCGAGCGGCTCCAGGCGCTTTGCAAACTGGCCGGATGCGTATGCACCGAGCTGAGCTAGCAGAAAAGCTGCCGAACCATTTCTAGGAAATTCTCCTGTCGCCATATCTGATTTTGACATTTGCGAATAATACCTTGTGGTAATCATTACTATATGTAATGATTATAGGCGAAGCGGGTTGGATTTCACCTAGAGGACAAAATGGCTGTGACGATATCAAGACGCACTCTGCTGATTAGAAGCCTCGGCGCTACAGCGGCTTCGTTAGTTAGCGGACGGTCGGCCTACGGCGCGTCGTGGCTCCTACCGCAACCGCGGATGGTGACAAGTGATGTGTCTCTGCCCGGTCAATTCATTGTAGATTTACCCGTTCCGTCCTTCCTCAAGCCAATCTCGGTCGACCGAGACGCAGATCGATACTCCGTGGATGTTCGAACTAGCCGACTTGAAATCCTACCAGGGTTTCAAACCACGGTATGGGGATATGACGGTCTCTTTCCTGGGGCTACTTTCGAGACCCGAGCGGGACAGCCAATTTCGCTTACGCTTCGTAACGAGCTTCCGGTTCCGATCGCTCATCATCTTCACGGCGCGCATGCCTCACCAGAGAGTGACGGGTATCCCACCGACTTAATTCTGCCCGCCGGTTTCAATGGTCACATTCACGCGGATAAACGTGCCGTTACTTCGCAAGTCTCTCGGGTTTACCGCTATCCAAACGATCAACGTTCCGCCATGCTTTGGTATCACGACCACCGCATGGATTTTACTGGGCCCCAAGTATGGCGCGGACTCGCCGGGATGTACCTGATACGGGACGACGAGGAGCTGAACTCTCCACTCCCACTAGGGGAGTTCGAGTTACCGCTCCTTATCTGCGACCGATCATTCGAAGGCGACGGTAATTTCAAATACCCGTCCCTCGACCCAGAACTTAAAAAACGGATGGGAGTCGAGCATTCCTTTATGGGCGGTGTCCTCGGTGATGTCGCTCTCGTCAACGGTGCGCCTTGGCCACGGTTCGCTGCGGCTCAGACGCTCTATAGACTCCGACTTCTGAATGCGTCCAATGCCCGCTGGTATGAACTGCAGTTTGAGACGAATGGACGTCGAGTTCCATTTACTCAGATTGGCACCGACGGGGGCTTGCTTCGGTCGCCTGTAAAGAAAAACTCGATTCTTCTCACTCCAGGTGAGAGGGCGGACATAGTCGTTGACTTCTCCATGCTCTCGCTTGGAAGTACCGCAACGCTCACAAACCGGCGTGTACATGGGCGAATGTCGCAAGTCATGCGCTTCGACATCAGTCGTCAGTCGAAACCATCCGGGGCAGTACCGACATTTCTTTCAGACGTTCGACCGCTTGAGAGAAGCGGTGTCACGCGGGTCCGCGATTTTCATTTCAGTTACGGTTTACGCGACGGTTGGCTAATCAACGATCGTCCGTTCGATCCGGAACGGACAGATGCCGATCCGACATTTGGAAGCACAGAACTTTGGCGGATCAGCA
>Ga0210406_10000851_pt1 | contig 39785 bp, 31 predicted proteins | sample IncBWC30MmetaG_FD_155454 | JGI IMG/M metagenome (GOLD analysis project Ga0210406, IMG submission 155454) | Forest soil microbial communities from Barre Woods Harvard Forest LTER site, Petersham, Massachusetts, United States - Inc-BW-C-30-M | ecosystem: Environmental > Terrestrial > Soil >... | reverse complement strand
TACGCTGTACCTATACTTTGTGAGGCGACAGAGTTACGGGCCGGTGTATCGATATTTGTCGGTTTTGTTTGGAGTGGGGCTCATTCCCGCGGGATATTGGCTGATGGCGCGGCAGTCGCGGGTGGAGGCGGCGATTCTCGCAGGACTGCTGGCGTGTTCGTATCCGCTGATTCATTTTTCTTCGGAAGCCCGCGGGTACAGTGGAGCGTTGCTGGGTTCAGTGCTGGCATATGCAGCGCTAACGCGGTGGCTGGAAGAGAAGGGAGGGTTGAGACAGTCGCTCTGGATGGGGCTGACGTATGGGTTGGCCCTGGTTCTAGCGGTCTTGTCGCATTTAACGGCTTGTCTGATTTGGTTCCCATTGGCATGTGGGTCGTTCCTGGTTCTTATGGGAAGGCCGGGGCGGCTGAAATCGGTGTTGTGGTGGATAGCGATAAACTTGCCTCCGGCAATTGTTTTGGGGGTGCTTTACTTTTTCGACCTGCGGCATTTGGAGCTGTTGGGCGGGCCACCAATGACATTGGCGCATGGGCTTGGGCGGCTGCTGGCGCTCGCACTTGGCTGGCCAGCAAAGGATTCGATGACGGTGATGATTGTGCTGGCGCCGCTGGCGGGGCTGACGGTGTGGCAGCTGGGAACCTTGCGGAAATCGGGAGATGCATCGTGGATTTTGCTGGCGATGATCTTTGTAACGCCACTGGCGTGCATGTTGACCCTGCAGCCGGCCTTTTTCACGCTGCGGTATTTCCTGGTGACGATTCCGTTCGTCTATGTGCTGGGAGCGATGCTGTTGGCGCGGCTGTTTCTGGCGCCTAGGGGACGCGCAGTGCTGGCGGTCGTGTTGGCGCTATTTGTAGCGGGCCAGGCGTATCTTTACGCGGAGTTCCTGAGGGTGGGCCGTGGACAGTTCACTGCAGGGTTGCAATACATCATCGCGCACACGCCGTCAGGGCCGTTGAGGATGGAGTCGAATCAGGATTTTCGATCGATTATGGAGCTGAGTTACTATGCGCCGCGGGTACTGGGGAATACGGAACTCTTGTATGTGCCGCAGCAGAAGCAGGGAGCGATTCCAGCAGATTGGTATATCTATCATGAGGAAGGCTACGACCCGCCGGGGCCGCCTGAACTCCATCTTCCGCAGCAGCCGACGTGGTATCGGGTGGCGTATTTTGGGGCGTCGGAACTTTCCGGGCAAGTGTGGACGATTTATAGTCACCAGCCCGCGCCGTAGTGATTTTCCTCGCTTACACCGGGAAGGAAAGCGGACGAAGCAACCCTGAATTTTCAGCGGAACTGTGTACGTACGAAAACGACTGCGATTTGATCCTTGTAGGCGACCTGATACCTCGGATCGCTCTCGAGTGCGGAAGCAAGAGGAGCCGGGCGCTCCAGAAGCACAAATCTGGCGCGGGCAAGATCGGGGTCATCCTGCCAGTGGATACCATTGACTGTATTGACCGAGCGCGTCGCCAACTCGTCTCCATAAGCATTTACACGGGGATCCATGGAGACCGGCTGGTCGCGGAGGTTGAAGATCAGGAATCCGCCCCAGTTGAAACTGTTGTACATCGGCCCCGGTAAGTGAGAATCCATTACGAACTCCGTCGCCCGAATGGGGTAGACGTGGTCGATAATAGTCATGAGCGCCGGAGAACTCATGCCCTGACGGATGGCCATGCCAAACGACAAGATGAGGGTCGCACAAGCTGCCAACGCGTAAATCAGGTTGGTCCTGAGGTGAGTGCGGCGACGGCCTTCGTCAACTGCGGTTACCGGCAGGTGCGCCTGCCCCACGGCTTCCGCCAGCACAAAAGCCGCAGCGACTGTGAGGAACCAGGCATCCCGCAAAGAACGAAAGGCCACAAGCGCCGTCACGAGGAGCAGCAGGGGCCGGAAAAGATCCCGGCTGCGGAAACATCCGACCACATAACAGGCAGCGATCAATAGAAAGAGCTCGACATAATGTTCCGGCCGGCGAAAGTTCATGGCCAGCATTTCTTGTACGAATTCATATTGAGCAGCGTGTACTGCGTAGCCGAAGGCTTCCTTGTACGGATAGGCCCAGTTCGGGCCGATGCAGGAGGCGACAAAAGCAGCGACGAATATGGCGAGAAGTCTTGCAGGAGAAGTCTCGCGCGAATCGAGGGGAAGCCAATTTCGCGCTGCCTGCGAAATCATGCGCGTTCCGAGGTACAAAGCGAGGATGAAGAGGCCGTGGATAAATTGGATATGGAGGTTGGCCCATAGGAGAAAAAGAGGGGCGGTCCAGAAAAGCAGCTTGTCATCTTTTCTTCGCTCGGCTTCAAATATTATTAGCAGCTCGACGATGAAGAAAAGCAGGGAGAATAAAAGGGAACGGAGAGGATTCACATAAAAGGCGTAGATGGCGAGCGAACCGATGATCCAAGACCACCAGAAATTGCGCGCAAAATGGCGCATGGCCAGGAGAAATATCAGGGAAATCAGGACTTGAAGGCAGATCAGAAAGCCGGGAAGGCCCGCCAAGCCGAAACGATGCTGCAGGCCGGAAACAAGCACGTCAAAAAGCCAGCTATAGGCGATCCAGGGCCGCTCGATATGCTGGGAAAATATGGCGTTTCGGGGCACCGCGTGGTGCGCCATGATCCAATCCCCGGTGCGCATGTGCCACCAGATGTCGGGGTCCACGACAGCGGCCCATGTCCGGATGGAGTAGTAAGGCGCAACTAATAGAGCGAGCGCGGCGGCGGCCAATTGCGCAACGGCCGAGAAAACAGAGCGCATATCAATTACTCTCCAGAAGCGGGCATCGCTATCCGTGGCGACAGCTCGAATGACTTCTTTGTAGTGCGGCGCCTGGGGAAGAATAACATTGAATGCGGGACTGCTAGCTAAGGCGGTTGCCAAGAAAGTAACCGGAATGTCCGTATGTCTAAGGGTTTATCCCGGAATTACCGGCGGGTAATTCCCCGTTCACGATGGCAACCCCGGCAGGAGCATGAAAGTGGAATAAGGAATCGTTTACGGGAGGATCGGCTTGCCAGTTGGTGAAACGAAATTCGATACCCACGCCTCCGGGGTCCCTGACGGTCACGCCGGCCAATTCGCCGGTCTTCTTGACGATTTCAAAATACACGGACTCGTGGGACTCACGCCCCGATGGCGGAGAGCCGGGAGCATGAGAATCTTCTGACTCCTGGCCAACACTTCGAAGTTCGCACCGAAGGATAACGCCGCCGGGGACTTCGATTTTCTCGTCAGGAGCGGCCTGCACCTGTGCGCAGACGCGCGAAACTCTCATTTCGCCAGCGAGGAGTGCCAGCGGGGTCCGCCAATCCGTGCTCGCCTTGGCGGGAACGCGAGTGGCGGTGTGATCGGCGGGAACATAGAACCAGGCGTTTTTGCCGTCGACCAGGAACAAATTCTTTTCCGGGACCCGGTATTCCCAGCGCATTTTGCCGGGGCGGCGGAAGTAGGCGGTGCCGGACTCGACGCGAACGACGCGGCCGTTCTCGGTGTAGCGCTCCAGAAAAGCGGCCTGGAGAGTGCGCGCGGCGCGATAGCGCGATTCGAATCGATCAACGAAAGGTTTAACGTCGGGAGTGACGCCGGCAAAGGCGAGATTAGAGGTGATCCAGCCAGCGAGCGCGAGCCACGAGCCGTAGAGCAGGAGACGGCGGATCATCACATGATTTTAACAGGAAGCGCGGTCTATGCTTAGAATTGCCCCGCAGGGAAAAGCAAATTCAGACCGATGATGGCCGCCTAAATGGCCGGATCGGAGGCCGACGCAATGGCCATGCTGTTCGCGCGAATAACAGCGGTCTGATCGGTGTAGAAATATCTGCGGCCGCTGTAGCCGGGGCTCACCGGATTCGCGTTCACCGAAAAGCTCTGATAGTGAGTAGCCCCGTCAGGATTTGACGGAGTGTAGGTGAAGTTGTACCCGCCCTTTGTACCGGAAGCGACGACTGAATCGATCAAGCAGGCGTTCGTCGAGGAGACCGAACCCGCGCCGCACCCTCCAGAATCACCGAGACTCATGAGTGTGGCAGCAAAGCCAATGTTGTACTGGGTCGTGTAGACCACTTCGGCGGTAGTGATGTTCCGGCTCTGCTGAGCTGCCGAGGACTCATTAGCGACCATGCGCGAAGCCATCAGGTTAGGAATGGCGATCGCCGCGATAATCAAAATGATGGCCACGACGATCAGAAGCTCGATGAGAGAGAACCCGGATTGTTTTGTCTTCTTCATTTGAGTTTCCCACGTAACTCAGCTGTCTCTAGCGCAAGAACGATTAAGATTCACACAGGTGAAGGGAGCATGTTACTGGCCAATCCGGAGGTAGATGGCTCATTGTAAAGTATTGATTCTAAGCATTTTGATTTCAGGGCAAAGATTCCAAATCGACATTGGATTGGTGCTTCAGACAAAAAACGTCACGTAAATTGAATCGGCGACACTAACAGTCAATGGACGGAAACGATGGCCGGAGAACCGAAGCGGGATCCTCGAGTCTGGAGTAACTCGATGGGGAAAAGAAAAAGCACGGGACTTTCGTCCCGTGCTTTTCGATACCGGCTGCAGCCCAACAGCGGCCGCAGAGACACTATTAAAGAGCCGGGTCCGTTGTGATCGAGCAGGCCGTGCCGCCCGCGTTGTAGCGGATGACGCCGGACTGGTCGGAGCAGAACGCGCGCTGGCCGCTCTGGCCAGCAACGGTCGGAAGCGCTGTCATCGTATAGGTCACGATCACAGGGGATCCCGTGAGGTTCGAGGAGGCGAAGTTATAACCGCTCTTCACCGCCGTCGAAGACAGAACGTTGTCAATCAAGCAAGCGCCCGCGGAAGTTGCACCAGTGGACGTTGCGCAGGCCGTGGCTGTTCCGCCGAGCTGCCCGAGCGTCGCAAACCCGATCGAAGGATACGTGGTGGAATAGGTCACTTCCGCAGTGTTGAGGGTGCGGAGAGAACCGACAGCCGAAGCCTCATTGGCGGCCATACGCGACCGGAGGAGGTTCGGAATAGCGATAGCCGCGATGATCAGAATGATCGCCACGACGATCAGCAACTCGATAAGAGAGAAACCCTTTTGCTTCTTCATGATGCTTAGATCTCCTTGAGAATTTTTATTTTGGTGCCAGAGCACACCATACCTATGGCAAGCCAGGGACCAATGCAGCGAGAAAGGGCGGTAAGTGCCTCTTTTCTTGTATACCGTTGAAAATAGGAAGGTTATAAGATGTCTGAAGAAGGAGTCGAATCGGGTCGCTGCCCAAAATTGGACAATTCCGCTCAAGAGTGACCTTTTTTGTCGGCCTGGAAATACATAAAGCGTCATCGGGAAGGGATAGGTGTGATCCATCTATAGGTTGTGCTTCTTGGCGTAGTGGCGGAAGGAACGATAGCTGATCTTCAAGAGTTCGGAGGCCCGAGTGCGAACCCCTTCGGCCTTGTCCAAGGCAAATTGCAGGTATCTTCGCTCGGTTTCGGCGATGACCTTCTCAAAATCCACGCCTTCGGCGGGAAAGCCATCCGTCGTAGAGCCAGGGGCTCCCGAGGAAGGGGTGCCGGAGTAGCCGGCGATCCTGTCGGGTAGGACGCGGAGGGAAATCTCTCTGCCGGACTCTAAGGCCACGGCGCGTTCCATGGTGTTTTCGAGCTCCCGGACATTACCTGGCCAATCGTAGGATTCCAGGCGCGTCATGGCCTCCGGCGAAATGGCCTCGATAGGCTTTTCCATGGTCTTGCGGAAGCTCTCGAGAAAGTGGCGAGCGAGAAGAGGAATATCCTCGCGGCGGTCGCGCAGGGGCGGCACCTGAATGGGAATGACGCTGAGGCGGTAGTAGAGGTCCTCGCGGAAGCGGCCTTCGGCAATCTCCTTCTCGAATTCTTTGTTGGTGGCGGCGATGATGCGGACGTCCACATCTGATTCCTCGGTGCTGCCGATGGGGCGGACTTTGCCTTCCTGAAGGACGCGGTAGAGCTTCACCTGCATGGTCAAGCTCATGTTGCCGATCTCATCCATGAAGAGCGTGCCGCCGTGGGCGGCCTGAAAAAGGCCCTGGCGGTTTTCGTTGGCGCCGGTAAAAGCTCCCTTCATGTAGCCGAATAGTTCGGACTCCAGGAGAGTTTCGGGGAAGGCGCCGCAGTTAATGGTGATGAACGGGTTCTGAGCGCGAGCGCTATTTTCATGGATGGCGCGAGCCACCAGTTCTTTGCCGGTCCCGCTCTCCCCAGTGATGAGAACGCGGCTGGTTTGCGGAGCGACGGTCTGAATCATGTCGAAGATGGCGCGCATCTTCGGGCTCTGGCCGATGATGTTGTCGAGTCCGGTGAGGCGGCGGAGTTCCCGGCGGAGATACCCGGCTTCCTTCTTCCACTTCAGGCTTTCGGAAACTTCGTGAACGGCGCGGCGCAACTGGTCCACGAGTTCGTGGTCTTTGATGACGTAGCGGTCGGCGCCGGAGTTGATGGCGGCGATCGCAGTCTCAATGGTGGGAACGCCGGTAATCAGGAGAAAGAACGAGTCCGGTGCGATTTCCTTGGTAAATTTGAGAAGATCCACGCCGCCGGCCCCGGGCATACGGATATCTGAAATGATGATGTCGAAGATTTGCGATTCGAGCTTGCGCTTGGCGGCTTCCACATTGTGGGCTACTTCGACGCGATGGCCTTCCTTGCGAAAGGTGATTTCCAGCAGCTCGCAAATGGATTTTTCGTCGTCGACGACGAGAATATGGGGCATCTCGCGTCCCGTTTCCTTGACCGCTGCTTTTGTGCCTTGCATAACGCCTCACGCAACTCGCGGCAGTTCGACGATAAACTCAGCCCCGCGGTCTTTCTCGGAAATCACGCTGATTTTTCCGCTGTGTGCCTGAACAATCTGATAGACGATCGAGAGCCCCAAGCCGGTGCCTCCCTCGAAACCCGATTGCAGGGGCTCAAAAATCTTGGCGCGTTGCTTGGGGTCGAGGCCGATACCAGTGTCCTGAAAGGCGATGCGCAGCCAGAAAGGACGCTGTTCCAGTTTCACGGTCAACGTCCCGCCCTCGGGCATGGCGCGAAGCGCGTTGTCGCAGAGATTCCAGAAGACCTGCTTGATTTTGTTGGTATCCACGCGCGCATGCAGTTCGTGGCCGTTGAAGGCGCGCACAATTTGATACTTGGAACCGATGTCGGGTTTCTTCTCCATCAGCATGAGCGTTTCATCCAGCAAGCCGCGGACGTCGGCTTGCTGGAATTCGTAGGTCTTTTCACGCGAATAGTTGAGAAAGTCGGTGATGATATTGTTGAGACGTTCGGATTCCCTGCTGACGATATTGACAAGATGCTTCTCGTCTTCTTCGAGGGGCACGAGCCGCGCCAGTTCCTTCACCGCACCGGCCATGGCCGTCAATGGCTGGCGAATTTCGTGGGCGATAGCGGCGGAGAGACGCCCCAGGGCGGCCATGCGCTCCTTGGTGGCTACTTCCTGTTCGAGGCGGCGAAGATCCGTCAAATCTTGGAAATTGAAAACGTAGCCGTCGCGTTCGGAATCGCGTGAGCGCAAAGGTGAAATACTGATGCCGAGATAGCGGACGTCGCCGGAGGGTGTCCGGAAGTCAATTTCCTTGCGGAGCGAAAGCCGCTCGCTGTTTTGGTAGTGACCAGGCAGCCAGAACTCGTCATTCAGTTCTTGCAGCTTTTTGCCGCGCAAACCAGCAAAACGATGTCCGAGGATCTCTTCGCCGGTGCGATTCAGGAGCAGGATGCGGCCGACCAGATCCGTGGTGATCAAACCGCCGCGCATGGAGTGAATAATGTCTTCGGTGAAATCCTGGAGGCTGAGAAGTTCCTCGCGCTTCTCTTCCAGCTCGACGCCTTTTTTCCGCAGTGATTGAGCGAGGAAACTGGCCAAATAGAACACCGCCAGAAATCCGAGGAGATTCATGACCAGCCAGGTGCGAAGGCTTTCCGTCGTGGACGGAGCGGAGAACGTGCGCGGAATCTTCTCCGCGTACGCCAGGATGGTCATGCCCACGAGGAGCAGAAAACAGGCCGCGGCGGTAAGAAAGGCAATTCGCCTGGAGAACAGAATGCTGGCGACGATGATCACCAGCAGATAGAGGGAGATGAAATAACTTTCCTGCAGGCCAGTGGCATAGACCAGCAGCGAAACCATGAGCACATCGCTGGTGACTTGAAAACCGCCATGCCACCGCGCCTTCGGAAGCCACCGCAAAAAAATGAGGTGTAGGATTCCGAGAGTAATCCAGAAGATAATCAGCGGCAGAAAAAAACGGTTGGTGCTGAAGCCGGGAATGTACTGCGGCCAAACCACGCCGATGGTGAGGATGAGCGTGATCGTCAGCAGACGGACACGCGTCAACCAGTCCAGCCATTCCCTTGTAGCAAAGCTCTTATCCATTGCTCGCCTGCGCCTTCATGCCGGCATCCAGGCATCCCCAAAGTCCAGGCAGGAACAACGGAGGACGGGGATTTTCCCCCGTCTTCCGTAAAGTGGATAGTGCCGAGCGGACGGCGGCCCGATCAGTGCATCGAGCTCAACTTACCGATGAGCGAGAAGAGCGGCAAGTACATGGAAATGACCACGCCGCCGACGACCACGCCCAGAAAAACGATCATGACGGGCTCGAGAGCGGTCAGCAAGTCTTTCACCGCCGCGTCAACCTCTTCTTCATAGAAATCAGCAATTTTTTGGAGCATAGCGTCCATCGCACCAGTCTGTTCGCCGACGGCGATCATCTGGGTGACCATGCCCGGGAACACTTCGGATTCCTTCAAAGGCTCGGTGAGGGACTTGCCTTCTTCGAGAGATTTCCTCACTTTTTGCAAAGCTCTTTCGACCACCGCGTTGCCGGCGGTCCTGGCAGTAATGTCCAGGCCTTCAAGGATAGGCACGCCGCTGGAGATCAACGTGCCAAGCGTTCGCGTGAACCGTGCCACGGCAATCTTTCTCATCAGGATGCCAAGAACCGGAAGTTTCAGGACGACGGTATCCATCACAAAGCGGCCTTGCGGAGTGCCATACCAGACCTTTAACCCGAAGATGCCAGCGCCCAGAGCGATCACGATGAGCAAACCAAAAATACTGCCTACGAAATTACTCAAGGCAATGACGATTTTCGTGGGAAGAGGAAGGTCGACTCCAAGGCCGGCAAACAAGGTGGCGAAAATTGGCACGACTTTCCAAAGCAGCAGGGTGATAACGCCACCGGCTACGGTCAAGACGCCCACCGGGTAGACGAGAGCGGACTTGACGGCGCGCTGCAATTTGACGTTCTTTTCGATGTAGGTCGAGAGGCGTTGCAAAATGGTGTCCAGAATACCGCCGGTCTCGCCCGCCTCTACCATGTTGACGTACAAAGGGTCAAATACCTTTGGCGAGCTCCGCATGGCGGCCGAGAGCGTCGCGCCGCCTTCGACCTGGCTGCGCGTATTGGTCAGGACTTTCTGGAAAAACTTGTTCTCCTGCTGACTCGCGAGAATCTCGAGACACTGAACGAGCGGAAGACCAGCGTCGATCATGACCGAGAACTGGCGGGTGAAGATTGCCAGCTCCTTGGCCTTCACACCGCCGCCGAATTGGGGCATGTTAAATTCTTTGCCCTTCTCGGTCATCTTGGTGGCAGTAATCTGCTGACGCTTCAGCAGGCTCGCCAGCTCGGTCTTGTTCGAGGCGGTCATCACCCCGCTGACGCTGCCGCCGGAGCGGCTGGTTCCCTGATATTTATAATCCGGCATTGGATTACCTCCTCAGTCCTTCAAGTCCTTGGGCATATGGCCGTTCAGCCAAAATCGTTTCTCCTAGCGCTTGCTGGGCACCGGGGGGGCCTTGGTCCCGCCTCCGGGCGATGATACGCCGCGATTGATCATGTCCTGCAATTCATCGGCATTCGAGGAACGCGAAAGCGCCATATCCAGCGTGATCAATTTTTGGAAGTAGGCGTTGGCCAGACCCTGGTTAAAGGTCTGCATACCCGTTTGAGTCGTACCGGTCTGCATCGCGGAATAGATCTGGTGAATTTTGTCCTCGCGGACCAAGTTGCGAATCGCCGGGGTAGGCACGAGCACTTCCATAATCATGGCGCGGCCGCGGCCATCGGCGCGGGGGAGAAGCGCCTGGCAAAGAATGCCTTCCATAACCATGGAGAGCTGCGCGCGAATCTGCGGCTGCTGGTGCGAAGGGAAAACGTCAATGATACGGTTGATGGTGGAAGCCGCCGAATTGGTGTGCAGGGTCGCAAAGGTCAAGTGGCCGGTTTCCGCGATGCGCAGTGCCGATTCGATGGTTTCGAGGTCGCGCATTTCGCCGATGAGCACGACATCAGGGTCTTCACGAAGGGCGGCGCGCAGTGAATTCGCGAAAGAATGGGTGTCGGCATGGACTTCGCGCTGGTTCACCAGGCACTTTTTGTGATTGTGAAGAAACTCGATGGGGTCCTCGATGGTGATCATGTGCTCTTCACGTTCGCTGTTGATCTTGTCCAACATGGCAGCGAGAGTGGTGGACTTGCCGGAGCCCGTAGGCCCGGTTACGAGGACGAGCCCGCGAGGTTTGTCGCACAGACCCTTCACAACCAGAGGCAATCCAAGGGCATCAAAGCCCTTGATTTCCCAAGGAATCGTACGGAAGACGGCGCCGACGGCGCCGCGCTGATTGAAAACGTTGCCGCGAAAACGCGCCAGGTTTTTCAAACCGAAAGAGAAGTCCAGCTCCAAGTTCTCTTCAAAGCGATGTTTTTGGGCATCCGTCAAGACGCTGTAGGCGAGAGACTTGGTGTCTGCCGCCGTCAGAGGAGGCATGTCAAGGGGCCGAAGGCGGCCGTGCACGCGCACGCGCGGGGCGCTGTTCGTCGTAATGTGGAGGTCGCTGCCTCCCATCTCGATCATCTTCTTCAGTAGTTCACTTAGCGTGATTCCAGCCATTGCTCACCCTCAATTCTACAAAACCGTTTCGCGCAGGACTTCTTCCATAGTGGTTTGTCCCAGCGCAACTTTAATCAGGCCGCTGCGGCGCAGCGTGATCATGCCCTGTTCAATAGCCTTCTTCTTCAATTCCAAGGCCGAGGCTCCGACAAGAATTAATTCGCGGAGCTCATCGTTGATTTCCATGACTTCGTAAAGACCAGTTCGGCCCTTATAGCCGCGCTTGTTGCAGGTCGTGCAGCCCTTGCCATGATAGATCTTGGTGGTTTTGGATTCTTCGGCGGTGTAGCCGGCGTCGATCAAGGCCTGCTGTGGGACTTCCAATTCTTCCTTGCAGTTGCTGCAAATGCGGCGGACAAGGCGCTGCGCGCAAATCAAGTTGACCGAAGTGGCCACGAGAAATGGTTCGATGCCCATATTCATCAAGCGGCTGATGGTCGAGGGCGCGTCATTGGTGTGCAACGTGGAGAGCACCAAGTGGCCGGTAAGCGCGGCCTTGACTCCGATTTCCGCCGTTTCAAAGTCTCGAATCTCGCCGACCAGAATAATGTTGGGGTCCTGGCGCAAGAAAGCGCGGAGCGCGGCGGCAAAGTTCAGGCCGATCTGCTCTTTCATCTGCACCTGGTTGATGCCCGCCAATTGGAATTCGACGGGGTCTTCCGCGGTCATGATGTTGGTGTCCACGGTGTTCAAAGTGGCGACCGAGGAATACAACGTATTCGTTTTGCCCGAACCCGTTGGCCCGGTAACCAATACCATTCCGTAGGGCTTCAAGATGTTGCGTTCGAATTTCTTAAGCGACTCGGGCTCAAAACCGAGCTTGGTCATGTCCAGCCGGAGGTTTTCCTTGTCCAGCAACCGCATGACGACTTTTTCGCCGTAGAGGGTGGGGACCGTCGAAACACGGAAGTCCAATTCCTTTTTCTTGCCATCGGCCTTGTACTTGATCATGATGCGGCCGTCTTGCGGCAAACGCTTTTCCGCGATGTCCAGCTTGGCCATGATCTTTAAGCGGCTGGTGATGGCATCCTTCAGGCGCAAGGGCGGGGTCATGACCGTGGCGAGCTGGCCGTCAACGCGGAACCGCACGCGCATTTCGAGCTCGTAGGGCTCGATGTGAATATCACTTGCTCCGCGCTTGACAGAGTCCGTCAAGATCAAGTTGACAAGCTTGATGATGGGAGCTTCCTCGGCGGCCTTCTCCAGCGTGGCGGTGTCCAGCTCGGATTCTTCGGCGGCCAACTCCAACTCGTTGTCTTCATCAACGAGGTCCTTCATCAAATTGCTGATCTCTTCCTGATTGTTGGCCGTTCCCCCGTAGAAGCGGACGATCGCGTCGCCGATGGCCGATTCGGAGGCTACGACCGGCTCGACGTTGAAACCCGTCATGAACTTGATGTCATCCATCGCGAAGACGTTGGTGGGATCCGTCATGGCGATGGTGAGAACGGAACCCACGCGCGAAAGCGGAATGACCTGGTAGCGCGCGGCGGTATCCTGGGGAATCAACTTAATAACGTTGGGATCGATCTCGTAATACTTCAGATTAATGGAAGGAACGCCGTATTGACGCGAGAGCACGCCGGTGATGTCATCATCGGTGATAAAGCCCATCTTGGTCAGGCAGCTTCCCAGCTTGCCTCCATTAGCGCGCTGAAACTCGAGCGCTTTCTGGAGCTGGTCCTGCGTGATCAAGCTTTCTTTAACTAATATTTCGCCCAAACGGACGGACATCCGCAGCACTCCCTACGGGTTTGCACCCAGCGCTCACCTTAACAAATGCTGGGGGGGAAGGTAGCCAGAATTTCGTGCGTAGTTCTGAAATGGCTAATACCTGCCCAAAAGGGCAGGTGTTGTGAAAAGAGGGCAGGTAGGAATCTTGACTTGGCTCGTCACGCTGGCTATCGTGCCAAAGAGATGTCAGAGCGAACAACCCGGACGGATTCTGGCCATCCGCTGAAGCCGCTGACGAAAAATGTCCACGGTGAATGTGAGGCATGGCTTACTCGCTCGTTGTACGCTTCACCAGAACATTCTAATGATAGCTAAAACATGAGCCGACCGGACAACAAACAGAGATGGGGCCTGGCCATCGGCGGCATTCTGCTAACCCTACTGCTCGCCGCGGTATTTACTTTCGGATCTCTCACCGTACCGTTTGAGCCGAAGAGCTGGCGCGCCGTGATGGTGCTTTATGCCGTCTCCAGTTTGATCACGGCGGCTTTTCTGGTGTTTGGACTTATTCTCGCAAGGTCGACACTGCGGCTGTGGGCGGAACGTAGCCGGGAACAACTGGGAACGCGATTTAAGACCAAGATGGTCGTGGGCGCGATGGCCATTTCCCTTCTGCCGATCGTGTTCATGTTTATTGTCAGCTATTCGCTGATCAACCGCAGCCTGCTGCTATGGTTTCCAAAACCGCTCGAGGTAGCCTCTGACGAGACGCAGAAACTCTTGAATGATCTTGGGCGGGGGCAATTGCCACGGCTTCGCGGGATGGCGCTGCAAGCCCAGGCGGAGGCGAATCGCCCCGGGGTGGATTTCTTTCAACATGTGTTCGCGAAGGGCGCTGACGCCCTGTGGTTTGTGGATCGCAACGGCAAGGTGTTGCGAGGCGGCATCGTCTGTGACAACCAGCCGGAGGACCGCACCGGAGCAATCTGTGTGCAGACGGATGTTCTTGGAAAGTATTTGCGATCGTTGCCGAGCGGAGTGGAAGTTTGGGCGGTTGGCGGAAGGAACTATTTTGCCGCTCGCGTTCCGGCTTCGCCTGAAAACCCGGCAGGGGGATTTGTCGTTGCCGCCTATCGCACGAGCCCCGAAGTTCTCGAGCGACTGTCTGCGATTCAGACTCAGACACACGAGTATTACCAGGAAAAGCAGGACCTGCGGGCGTTGAAGCGGCAAATGCTGCTGATTCTGCTTTTTTTCACCGTGCTGCTATTGTCGTCGGTGATGTGGGTAGCTTTGTTTCTGGCCAAGCAGGTCACCATCCCCATTCAGGCGCTCGCGGAAGGGACGCGAGAGGTTTCGTCTGGCAATTTTGATTACCAGGTTCCGGAGCAGGCACAGGATGAATTGGGAATCCTGGTGCGCTCCTTCAACAGCATGACCACGCAGTTGCGCGACAGCCGCTCGCAAATCGACCAGTTCACAAGAAACCTCCAGCAAGCCGTGCAGGAACTGGAGCGCCGGCGACAGCTCATGGAAACGGTGCTTGAGAATATCCCCACGGGAGTCATTTCGCTCGATGCCAAGGGGACCATTCTTCGAGTCAACAGTTCTGTGTCGAGAATGTTCGGGAGTACCGGTTCGGAGTTCCACTCTCTCGAGGGGCTGGTCGGCGCTGATGCGGCACGAATCGTGAACTACCTGATGCGCAGGTCCTTGCGCATGGGTGTGGTGTCGCGGGAGATCGAGACGGTGGCGGCCGGACGTGTGTTGCATCTCGCCGTCACTGTGAGTTCACTGGGCCCGCGCCGCGCGAACACCGGCTATGTCCTGGTGCTTGACGACTTGACCGAAGTGCTGCGCGCGCAGAAATCGGCGGCTTGGCAGGAAGTGGCGCGGCGCATCGCGCATGAGATCAAGAATCCGCTGACGCCGATTCAGCTTTCCGCCCAGCGGCTCCTGAGATTCCTGGAGAGGAGCGACACTTCCCAATCGGTGGCGACTCGTCACGCGGAATTGGCCAAGCTGGTCCAGGAATGTTCGCGGCTGATCGAACGAGAGGTTTCCACGCTCGCCGAGTTGGTAAACGAATTTTCGCAATTTGTGCGCTTCCCTACCGCCAAGTTGGTGCCCACCAATGCCAATACTATCGTGCATCAGGCGGTAGAAGTTTTCTCCGGGCGGCTGGATGGGATTGCGCTTAAGACGGCGCTTGCCGAGAATCTGCCGCAAGTGCGCGCCGACGGAGGTTTGCTTCGCAGCGTCATCGTGAATCTCATCGATAATGCCGCGGAAGCGCTGGAGAATTCATCGAGCGGCGAAATCGTGGTCTCCACCGTGGCCCATTCGGATGCGGAGACCGTGGTGATCTGCGTATCGGACACCGGCACTGGCATCTCGCCGGAAGACAAGGACAAACTTTTCCTGCCGCATTTCTCCACCAAAGACCGCGGAACGGGTCTAGGCCTGGCGATTGCCGCGCGCATCGTTGCGGAACACGGCGGAAGCATTCACGTCGAGGACAATCTTCCGATTGGCTCACGCTTTCTGGTGGAACTTCCCGCTGCGGAATTGACGGCCACCTCCCTGGCCGACCACAATGGATCGGACGCCGCTCGATGACATCTGGACCGCATCTCCTCGTCGTGGACGACGAGGCTGGCATTCGTGAATCTCTGTCTTCGATTCTCGAGGACGAGGGCTACAACGTGGAAGCCGTGGGTTCTGCCGAGGAGGCACTGAATCGCGCGGTCACCGGCGAGTTTGAAGTCGTCCTTCTGGACGTCTGGCTTCCCGGCATGGATGGCCTCGAAGCTCTGAGCCGGCTGCAAGCGTCACCTCGGCCGCCGGCGGTCATCATGATTTCCGGCCACGGCACCATTGAGACCGCCGTGCGCGCCACAAAGCTGGGCGCTTTCGATTTCATTGAGAAGCCTCTCTCGCTTGAAAAAATAATCGTGCTGGTTCGCAACGCCATTCAGCAGCGGCGCCTTCAGGATGAAAACCAGTTGCTGCGAAGCGAACTTGGTTACCGCTACCAGGTGATTGGCGACAGCGTTCCCATGAAGGCGCTGCGCCAGCAAATCGCGGTAACGGCGCCGACTAATGGCCGGGTGCTGATTTACGGGGAAAGCGGCACGGGAAAAGAACTCGTGGCCCATGCGCTGCATGCTGCCAGCCTCCGCAGCAAGGGCCCTTTCGTGGAAGTCAATTGCGCGGCGATTCCCGAGGAATTGATTGAGTCCGAGCTCTTCGGGCACATCAAAGGCAGTTTTACCGGCGCGGCAGAAGACAAAACCGGCAAGTTTCAGAAGGCCGACGGCGGGACGCTTTTCCTGGATGAAATCGGCGACATGAGCCTGCGCACGCAATCGAAAGTGTTGCGCGTCCTCGAGGAGCAGCGCTTCGAACGCGTGGGCTCCAACGAAACCTTGAGCGTGGATGTGCGCGTTATCGCTGCAACCAACAAGCATCTCGAACAGGAAATCGCGCGCGGCACCTTTCGCCAGGACCTTTTCTATCGCCTGAACGTGATTCCTTTTTACGTGCCTGCCTTGCGTGACCGCAAGGAAGACATCCCCACGCTGGCAAGATATTTCCTTGGCGAATTCAGTTCGGCTTACGCGAAGAAGCCACGGGAACTCAGCGAGGCGGCGACGGAAATTCTCATTCGCTACCCCTGGCCTGGGAACGTCCGTGAACTTCGCAATCTCGTCGAGCGCCTCGTGATTGTGTGCCCCCAAGCGCGGATCGAGCCGCATCACCTACCGCCCGAACTCTTTCGCGGCGCCGCGGAAAGCCCCCACCATCCTTACTCCACGCTGCATGAAGCGCGCAGCGCCTACGAGCGGGAATTCATCCTGCGAAAATTGCAGGAGCACAGTTGGAACATGACGCAAACAGCCGGAGCTCTGGGCCTGGAACGCAGTCACCTCTATCGCAAAATGAAGTCGCTGGGAATTGCCGCACCAGAATAAGATTCCGGGAAACGCCGGAGTTGCCGGCGTCATGCGCGCCTCTCTCTTTTTCCCACGAAGCCTTCAATTCGTGTAGAATCCGCAAAACCTGGGTCAACCATTTCGCACCACTGACTGGAACTGCGGTTCTCGCGCGGACGCTCTCGGTCCACCGCCGCTTCATTCACAGAAATCCTGACCGCAATACACAGGACATCTGATTGCTTAAACACAACTTACGCAGGAATTGCGAGGAACCGTTTTGAAGAGACATATTTTGTTTTCCACCGCGCTTTTGACTTTTTTCGCTCTTGGCTCACGGTCGCAGACCACCACGGTCCAAACGGGCCAGGAACCAAAGCGCCCGGAGCAATCGCGCACGTTTTTTCCGCATAACTGGGTGCGCGGCTATACGGATTTCGAGGTGGCGCCCTCTCACAATGAACCCGACTTGGGTCGCTGCGCTTTTCCTCAACCGGCGAGCGCCGGAGGGGCGGCTTCCTTGTGCACCGCCTACGGGCGTTATCTGTGGAGCGGATACATTGAATTTCAGCCGATCGGCCGCACTCCGGCGCGGCATTTCTTTCTTTTCTTCGAACCCAAGTTCACTTTTGGGCGGAATATTCCCCAACTAACTTATACGGCTTCAATGTTACCGATTTCATTCGAGCGTTCGGTTGGAGTCGGATTTAAATTGCCGAAACATTTCGAACTGCGCGTAACACAGCATCAAGTGGATTGGCTCGGGCGTTACAGCAAGTCCCTGGGCCCCGCGGATCTCCACACCAATGGGCCCTACGGTTTGTATGCCACCGTTGGCGTGCGCTGGTCCTTCGGCGGATACGGGAGCCAAACCGCTTCGTCGGAGTATTAGGTTGCTTGCGTTCAACCGGCCTTGGTTGAGCCCGAATCAACGGAAAATCGACATTGCGACACGATCTTGTCAGGTAGGGGCGCAGCATGCTGCGCCCCTATTCCGAGCAAGAATTCTTCGCGAGTGCGTTTCATTCTTTCTCGTCCAACTCTTCGGCGAGGCCTTCGAGTTGATAGCGCCAGTCGAGTTCGCGCACTTTCTGGGGATTTTCCCGCCAATCCGGGGCCACTTTCACGAATAGTCCCAGGTAAATCTTGCTGCCAAGGATGCCCTCGAGTTCTTTGCGGGCTTCCGTTCCGATCTTCTTCAACATTTCGCCTTTGTGGCCGATCAAAATCTTTTTTTGTGAATCACGCTCCACGTTCATCACGGCTTCGATGCGCAGCAACTTGGGATTCTCTTCATACTTTTCGACCACCACCGCCAGCGCGTAGGGCACTTCGTGATACATCAGCTGGATGGCTTTCTCTCGAATGATCTCCGCAGCCAAAAATCGTTCCGGCTGGTCCGTCACCTGATCTTCTGGAAAGTACGGCTCCCCCTGCGGCAACTGTTTCAGAATCTCGTCCAGCAGTTCATCGCAGCCATCCCCCTTTAGCGCGGAAATCGGCACGATGGCGCTGAATTCAAATGCCTTGGAAAAGGATTCGATCAGAGGAAGCAGTTTAGGCCTGGGCAAACGGTCGACTTTGTTCAGTGCCAGAATTGTTTTCCCGCGAAACCGGTTGGCCTTCTGCAGCAACAAATCATCCGCATGCGGATGCATGCTGCTGGCATCGACCATCAGCAATAGCACGTCGATTCCTTCCAGTGCTGCCGCCACTTCCTGCATCATCTGGCGACCCAAAGCCGAATCGGCTTCGTGCAGGCCGGGTGTATCAATAAAAACGATCTGCCCCTGCGGCTTGGTCACAATTCCCTGAACGCGGTTGCGCGTCGTTTGCGGTTTCGAGGTAACGATCGCGATCTTCTGCCCCACCAGCCGATTCACGAGGGTCGACTTCCCGGCATTGGGCCGTCCGACGATGGCCACAAATCCGGACCGAAACTCTTTTTTTTCAAGGTTTTCTTCACTGACCACGGATCACTCTTCTCTGCGATGACTCGCAACTTCAGTAGCGGAGCTTCTTCCCTGCCTCTGTTTCCAATTTCGCGAGCTCTATCGCTTCGTAGGGACAGCCTTCATCTGTTTGCGAATGCGCACACGCAACACTTTTCTCTGGTTGGCTTCCAGCACTTCAAAACGATAGTCCGTGAGATCAATTTTGTCGCCGGGCGCCGGCACTTTGCCGGAAGCATGACTCAGCAATCCCGCGAGCGTGGTTACCGCCTCATCTGTCTTGTCGCCGAACTTCACGCCCAGCAAATCCTCGACGTCGCCGATAGGCATGCTGCCGCGCATAACCAGGCCGCCATCCGGTTCGCGCACCACGTCGGGCGCGGGAGGCCTCCCCTCGAAGCCGCTAGCGCCGACGATCTCTTCCACGAGGTCTTCCACGGTGGCAATTCCCGCCACCGTTCCGTGCTCATCGATAACCACGGCCAGCGGCTGTCCCTTCTGACGCATTTCGCGAAGTAATTCCGAGCCAACCTTGGTCTCTGGGATGAAGAGAACCGGTTTGACCAGTTCACGCACCTTGCGCTTCAGCAAATCCTGGTCGGCAATCTGCAAAAGGTCCTGCGAGTAAACCACTCCGAAAATATCGTCGAGTGATTTTTCGTAGACCGGGATCTTGTTCAATTTCGTCTCGACGACCTTGGCGTGCAAGTCTTCGAGCGTGGCGTCCGCAGGCAGAGCTACAATGTCGGGCCGCGGGGTCATCACTTCGCGTACGCGCTTGTCGCTGAATTCCACGACTTGCTCGATCAAGTCCGCTTGTTCCGGCTCGATGATGCCTTCTTCTTCGGCGGCTTCCACGAGCGCTTCGATGCCCTCTTCCGTGCGCTGCTCCTCGCTCTTCTCGGCCTCGTGTTCGGAAATCCGCGCCAGGGATTCCGCGCCTTCCAAGAATACGCGCACGGGCCAGACAAACCACATCGCTCCGCGAATCAAGGGCAGCAGCGGCCGCAGCCATCGCCCAGTAGTGCGGTACAACAGCATGTCCGGAATAAAGTGCATCGCGAAGACCACTTCAAGAACCACAAAGACAGTGATCTCCACGAAGGATTCCCAGGTGCCCCGCACGAAATACACGACGCCGCGCGTCGTTTCCAGCACCAGGAACGCCAGCCAGAAATGGCCGAGGATGCGGAATGTGCGGCCTCCGCTCTGCCGCTTGATTTTCAGTTTCGGTTCAATCTCCACTTCGAAAATTTCCAGATGTTCGTGGACCCGTCCCGTGGTCATGCGGCCCAGTTCGCGGTAGATCAGAGTGAGGTAGGAAAAAATGGGCAGCGTCAGTCCCACGAGGACAACACTTAGCGCGTAGAGCCAGCTTAGGTCCATCAAACCAGTCCGAGCCGTTTTCGCAGCTTGCGTTCCACCCGGTCCATCTCGCCGCGATCGGTTTCGTGGTCGTAACCCAGCAGATGCAACATGCCGTGGAGAATCAGCACTCGAAGCTCGCTCGAAAGTTTCCGCCCGTTTTTCTTTGCGTAGCGCCGCGCCGTCGCGGGAGATATGGCAATGTCGCCCAGATCAACACCAGCCTTAGCCGGCTTCAAGCCGCGCCGAAGCCGAAGCGGCCTGCGACGCTCCGTTGCCGGGAAAGACAGCACGTCGGTGGGCCCTTTTTTTTTGCGAAACGTTTCGTTCAACCGGGCGATCTCCGCGTCGCTGACCAAACAGACGGTGACGCCTGCTCCCTGGAAACCCACTGCCTCTTGCGCGCGGCGCAAGAACGATTCGAGGGGACGCCGCGCCAGGCGAACCGCTCGCTGGCGGTTCAGAATCATCCGTGCTGCGTTTCTTTATCTTGTTCTTTTCCGGATTCTCTCGCGGAAGTTCCCGCTTTGCCGTTTCCAGCATTTCCGCCGCGCTGCGGATGTGTACCATCATACTCTTCATAGGCGCGAATAATCTGCTGCACCAGGTTGTGGCGCACCACGTCCTTCTCGCCAAACTGCACCACGCCGATCCCTTCGATCTTGCCGCAAACTTCCAACGCTTCGATTAATCCGGATTTTTTTCCTTGCGGCAGGTCGATCTGCGTCACGTCACCGGTAATCACTGCCTTGGAGTTGAAGCCCAGCCGCGTGAGGAACATCTTCATCTGCTCGCTGGTGGTGTTTTGAGCTTCGTCCAGAATCACGAACGAATCATTCAGCGTGCGCCCGCGCATGAATGCCAGTGGAGCCACCTCGATGATTCCCTTTTCCAGAAAGCGTTCCAGCTTGTCCGCGTCCAGCATGTCGTACAGCGCGTCGTACAGCGGGCGCATATAGGGATCGATCTTCTGCTGCAGTGTGCCGGGCAAGAATCCTAGCCGCTCGCCGGCTTCCACCGCGGGCCGCGCCAGGATGATGCGATTCACTTGTTTGGTGAGCAGCGCGCTCACCGCCATGGCTACGGCAATATACGTCTTCCCCGTCCCGCCCGGGCCGATGCCGAACATCATGTCGTGCTTCTCGATCTCTTCCATGTAGCGCTTCTGGCTGGCGTTTTTCGGCGTGACCTGTTTCTTGCCGAACGAGCGCACGCGGCTGTGCTCAAACATTCCGCGCGGCGATTCGTGCGGCTCCTCGGTCGCCACGCGCAGCAGCGATTTCACTTCCGCGGCGGAGAGCGCTTTCCCGTGCCGCGTCAGGTGGTTGTACTCCTCGACGATTTTCACCGCCTGATCGACACAGTCCTGCTCGCCCTCGATGGTCAGCCGCGTGTCGTGCAGGTGCGTGCGCACGTGCAGCGAATCCTCAAGCAAGCGCACGTTTTCATCCAGCGTGCCGAAGAAGGGTTCAATTTGTCCGGAAATGTGAACGGTACGTCGCATCCAATTGGAAGGTCTTCCAGCTACAGGAACCGGGTGGCCGATGGGATTCCTCCTGTTTGTACGAAACCGCTTTGCGGTTCACTCAGGGAGAAACTCTTTACACCCTAACGCAGCACTCCGTCGCGGTCAAGTTACGGGTTTGTGACGAGATATACCTCTCGTCGATAGAGCCGTTCGGTAAAAAATGGGGGTACAATGACCTCTGTTCCCGGGGCTCAGATGGAAATCCTGTATGAAATTTGATCTCGACCAGTTCATCTCTGACTGCAAACGGGCAGTAAGGGAAAATGCGCCTCAAGTGGCCGTCAACGAGATCTTGGCCCGGGCGGTCTCCGACGGCTCTTCGATTCTCCGCTCGCTGGGCGAGCCCAAGCGCGCGGAAATGCAAAAATTATATCAAGGGAACGATCTCACCATTCTGAATGTGATCTGGGCGCCTTGGATGACCTTGCTTCCACACAATCACAAGATGTGGGCAGTGATTGGTATTTATACAGGCCGCGAGGACAACATTTACTGGCGTCGCTTGCCTGGCGGCGAGGGCCGCAAACTGGAAGCCGCCGGCGCAAAGGCCCTCTGTGAAAGAGATACCGTACAGTTGGGAAATGACATCATCCATTCCGTCACCAATCCCATCCCCCGCCTGACTGGTGCGATGCACATCTATGGCGGCGACTTTTTCGGTGTCCCACGCAATGAATGGGATGCGGAAACCCTTCTGGAACAACCCTGCGATGGACAGAAAATGCTCCGCCGCTTCGATGAAGCAAACGCTCTTTTTCTCAAAGCCTGATTCCCCGCGCAGTTTTCCAACCCCCTACTGTTCCGGTCCCCACTAAGAACTAACAACTTAGAACCAAGAACCGCGAACTGGCCACCGAAAACTGAAAATGTTTTCCCGCTCACAGACAGTGACCTACTCATTACCTATACTCTGGTACGGAGGCTCTATGGACGCCGTACTTCCGTGCCGCCAAGATGCAAATCGAAGCTTACATTAAAACTTTTAAATTTCTTGGGGGATGGGAAGGGTGCGGCACATGATACGGAAAAACACACTGCTAGGCATCGTTGCAGCTCTCGCTCTCAGTCAATCATCTCAGGCGGAAGAATCGGCGAATGGCGCGGCTTCACCCAGCAAGCCGGTTCTGACCAGCACCATCAGTTGTAATGGATATTCTAATGTTCCGATGACCAAAGATCAGGAGCAAGCGCTCCCGATGCAAATTATCGGCTCGCTGGAATGCGGCGAGCAAGTCACCGTGCTCTCCGACATGGACGCCTACACCGTCAATGTCGTCACGCAGAACGGCAAGAACGGCTACGTCGCGCGCATGTATCTTACATTCCCAACTCGCAAGCGCATCGATGCTGCTCCCCTCCCCGGTGAAAACGCCGCCGTCAGTAACGGCATCGCCCGCTGGCAGTCCGGCGGCAAGGGCAGCGTGCAATTCCGCAGCGGCGGCGAGTTGGTGGAATCGCTCACTGCCAACGGCGTCACCGTCCAGGTTTCTCTGCAAGACACCGGCTGGAAGATGCGCGCCAACGTGGCCGTGGTCAACTCCGGCAAGCAAGCTATTTACGTTTTGCCGAAGCTGGTTTCGCTCGATGAGCTCGCGCCGCTGATCAAGCCGCTGCGCTACCAGGATCCTTCGCAGGTAGCCAAAGCCGCCACGCATCAGCTTCTTTGGACATCCGCCAACGCGGCGCCTTCGCTCAACGCGCAATCCCAGCGCTCCTCTGCTTCCTCAGTATCCGAATTTGCCGCTGTGAGCTTCAAGCTCCCGGCCACCGACCCTTCGCCGAACTACCTTGCGCAGCACCAAGTTCTCGAAGAAACTGCCGCGAGGAGCCAGTCCGCGCTGGTGGATCTGACTCGCGAAATCAACGCGCTCGCTCTCCACGAATGCACGCTCAAGCCTGGCGAAAAAGCCGCCGGCGCCGTATGGTTCGAGCGCGACGCGAAATCCTCGCAGTTGCTTCTGCGCGTCCCCGTCGACGGCTTGATCTTCGAATTTCCGCTTTCCTTCAACCACGAAAAGTAAACAGTGCGAACAGCTGCTCCCCCGCCCCGCTCTTCTCCCCCCAGAAGGGCGGGGTTCTCTTTTATGAACTACCTTCTCGATTGATGGCATCGGGCGCGGATCGACTAGCTACAATGTTTGTCTATGAAGTGCCCCGGCTGCAAAACCGAAATGACTGCCATGACGATGGACGGCCGCATGGGCGGACAGGTCGCCATCGATGTGTGCGCCCGTTGCCAGGCGTTCTGGTTCGATCATTTCGAGAGCCTGAAGCTCTCTCCCGGCTCCACACTAAAGCTCATGAAATTCATCGGTGAACACTCGACACCCGGAAAGCCATCGCTTCCGGACACGCTTCACTGTCCGCGGTGCTCCACGACGCTCAGGCTGGCGCACGACTTGCAAGGAAACATGCCGTTCACGTATTGGCGATGCGCGACCGATGACGGCCACTTCATCAGTTTTCTCGAGTTCCTAAAAGAGAAGAATTTCATCCATCCGCTGTCGCGTGACCAGATCAACGAACTGCGGCAGAACGTTCAGTTTGTGAATTGCTCCAACTGCGGGGCGTCCATCGACCTGCAATCCAACTCGGCCTGTCCCTACTGCCACTCGCCCATCTCCATGCTCGATATGAAGCAGCCCCAGCGCATGCTCGACCAGCTCAAGCAAGCTGCCGAGCCGAAGCCGCTTGATCCGATGCTCCCCATGAAACTCGCATCCACAAAGCTGCAATTGGAAACCTCCTTGGCCGATCATGATCGCGGCCCGGAATGGTGGAGCGACGCAAGTTCCTCCGGCCTGGTGTGGGCCGGCCTGAACGTCGTCGCCCGCTGGCTCAGCGACAAGCTGGTCGATTGATCGCCAGAAGCGCCTCCACTTAATTAGCAGCGCTAGTCATGCACCTAAGAAGCGGCACCTTCGGTTATGGACGGAACAGCCTTGCAAGTCGTAGAATTCCGGTGATGGAGAATATTTAGGCTGAGTTTGGCCGCATTCATGAGTACTCCGCTCAGACAACTGGGACCATCTGAAGCCTTCGATGATTCCGCGAGAAGGTCCTTCGCTGCAGGAGCCGCAGGATTTCTCGTGTTTGGCTGTCTCCAGACCGCTCGGGCTCATCCCACAATTTATCGAGAATCATTGTTTATTGCTTCAGGTATGTTGGCAGCATTTCTGACGACACTCACTCTGTCACTTGCCTACTATCACCAACGTTGGAAACTGGGGGTGGGTGGAGCAATACTTTTCTCAATTCTGCCTTTTTTTGTGAATGTCTTGTGGGCAAGATTCTCGGACCGTTCCTTAATCTATCCAATGGCCGCGCTCGGATTCCTCGGAATACTCATCCTTGCGACAATACATCGAAAGATTTCGGGGCCGCGATGGGACGGCGACATTGAAGATGAGGTACTCAAGGAATTCATGACGGATGTAGAGTCCAATGTCACCTGGAAGGACAGAGTCACCTGGCTCTGCCTTGCTGGCGCCGCGATACTGCTTTTGATTCTCTTGTTTCACTGAATCTTGCCAGAAACAAACCACTACCCGGCTTTCACGTCGTTTGACAAAGGCGTGCGCCTCGTTTAACGTTAGAAGTTTGAGCGATACCCAAAAGGAGCAATAGATGGCCCAGGGACAGGCTACCAAAGTTAAGAAGAAGAAAAAGTCGGTTTTGAAGCGGGCGGCGCAATCTCGCCAGCGCGCCGAAGTCAACCGCGCCAACCGCACCCGGGTCCGTACGATGATGCGCCGTCTGCGCACTGCCATCGACGCCGGCGACGCCACTGCCGCGGGCAATCTTCTGCAACCCACGATGTCGGCAATCGATCAAGCCATTGCCAAGAATGTGCTGCACGAGAACACCGCCAACCGCTACAAATCGCGCCTCACGCTGGCTTTTAACGGCGTCAAGGCAAAGGCCGCCAAGTAGCAGCGGTACCTGCGATCCCGGTTTGTGGGACAGGCATTCCTGCCTGTCCTCTTCTTTTTCACCTTTGAGGCCCCATGCCTACACCGATCCCCGTCACCCGCGTATCCCAATCTCGTCTCACGGAAGCCCTGCGCGAAAATTCTGAGTTCGGCGCCACCTTCAGCGACCACATGTTCGTCGCCGATTGGGAAGCGGGCACTTGGAAACAGCCGCAAATCGTCCCCTTCGGCCCGATTTCCTTTTCCCCCGCGCTGACTCCTTTCCACTACGGCCAGGCCATTTTCGAAGGCTTCAAGGCGCATCGCACTCCGAATGGCGGCGTTGCCCTCTTTCGCCCGCGCGAGAATTTCGCTCGCCTAAACCGTTCCGCCGCACGCATCGCCATGCCGGAAATTCCAGAATCGCTCTTCATCGAGGGAGTCAAAGAATTAATTCGGCTCGATAGAGATTGGATCCCGCACCGCGAAGGCGGCGCTCTCTACGTCCGTCCAACCTACTTCGGCGTCGACGACTCTCTCATGGTCCGCCCCGCCAATCGTTTCCGCCTCATTGTCATGACTTGTCCCGTCGGCCCCTACTTCGCGCAACCCATTCGCCTGCTCGCCGAAGAGCGCTTCGTCCGCGCATTTCCAGGCGGCACCGGCGACAGCAAAGCCGCCGGCAACTACGCCGGGGGCCTCCTGGCCGCGCGCCTTGCCCAGGAAAAGTGCTTTCACAATGTGCTGTGGCTGGACGGCGTCGAGCGCCGCTACGTCGAAGAATCCGGCGTGATGAACGTTTTCTTTGTCCTAGATGGCAAAGCAATCACGCCGCCTCTGGGCGGCACCATCCTCCCCGGCGTCACCCGCAACTCCGCTCTGACTCTGCTCCGCGAAATGGGCATCCCCGCCGAAGAGCGCCAAATCACCATCGATGAAATCGTTGCCGGTCACGCCGCCGGAAAACTCACCGAAGCCTTCGGCGCCGGAACCGCCGCCATCGTCGCTCCCATCGCCTGCATCCGTTACCGCGAACGCGACCTGCAATTCCCCGCCGCTTCGGATTCCTCGGTCGCCGCGCGGCTCCGCGCCCGCCTCGTCGCCATCCAAACCGGCCGCGAGCCAGACACTCACAACTGGCTCCTGCCCGTCTAAATCTCCGTTTGGAGTGCGGGAGCTTGCTCCCGCTTTTCTGTCAGGCAGCTATTTCAGCTACCCTTGACTCGTTCAGAAGGATTGGTGACATTCGATGAACTACTACGCTCTGATCTACGAACTCGTCGACGACATGGTCAATCGCCGCGTCCCCTTCCGCGAAGAACACTTGCGCCTCGCCCGTGAAGCCCGCGAACGCGGTGAGCTGGTTCTAGCCGGCGCTCTCTCTGAACCAGTGGATAGCGCTTTGCTAGTTTTTCACCTGGACGACAAGAGCAAGGTCGAAGCCTTCGCCCGCAAAGATCCGTACGTCCTTAACGGCCTCGCCAAAAAATGGCAAGTCCGCCCGTGGAACGTCGTCGTCGGCAATGAGCCCTCTGCGTCATCTTCAACCGCCGCGTCTCCCGCCCCAGGAATGATCCTGCGCCAGTGGACCGCCCGTACCAGCCGAGAGCAGTGGCCCAGGTATCGAGCCCACTTTTCCATCAAGGTGCTGCCGGAGTTGCGCAGGTTAGCTGGCTTTCTGGGAGCCACTCTCACAGTGCGGCACACCGGCGACGAAGTCGAAATCCTTGTCGAAACATCCTGGCGTTCGCTCGAATCCATTCGCGCTTTCGCCGGAGCAGACGTCGATGCCGCCGTCGTGTCCAATGAGGCCATAGCCATGCTGACGGAATTCGACGGCCACGTCCGCCATTTTGAGGTGGTCATTACGGATCGATCTTCGATTCCCGCGTGATGGATTTTGCCGGGAAGCATGCTCACGAGTGCGACTGCCGGCAGAGGGCAGCTTCTCGAGTTAGTCGACCTTTGCGGCCGCCGCAGTTTCATTCACGCGGCCGAAATCGATCTCAATCAACGAGTATTTCGGCATGTACACGTCCCGCCCATGCCGTGTAATAAGAAATACCAGCGAGGCTCCGAGCCCTACGTACCTGGCAGCACTGGCAACCGCGGCGTCGCTCATCGCCGCGCCAATCGCGCGAATCGGAGTCTCGGCAATATCATCGGAAACCTTTCCGACAAAATACGCGTACCCGATGTCCACCAATCCGTTCAGCATCCCAGGCTTGCGGCCATGTAGCGTGCCTTCTTCGTCCAGAGCAAAACGCGACTGCGCATCGGCTTCCGCAGCACTCAACGAACCGCCCACGCGAAGGGGCTCTCCGCTTTCAGACACGATTCGATCGACGCGCAGGTACAGCCTTCCCGCGCGGCTCAACATGCGAGGCGGAACGCGGCGAACCACCGTGCCTTCCACTAGGGTCCCCGGAGCGAACACGCGGCCGCCGATGCGCACAGGCTCCGCGAGTTGCGCCCGAAACGTGTCGCCCTGATGATTCGTCGAAGCGCGCAGCCCAGTCAGCATATAGGCTCGCCCAGAGCGCTGCTCGGCAGCTGTGTTCACTGGTGCGAGGCCGTGCCCGGCCGCCACCGAAGAAGACGCCTCCCGGGACAATGACATCAGCAGAATATTTCCTGCTTTGCTTTTCCCCCGCTCCGCGCCTGCTGATTTCAATGATTCGGACTTGGGCTGGACCATCACTCCAGAGCTGGCGCGCAAGACTCGCACATCCAACGGCCGCACTTCCCCCGCGGGCGTCAGCAAATCCGCAGCGCTCAATTCCACGCGATATTCGGCTGGATGGTTAGTCTCCAGCGGGTTAAACGCCCTGACAATCGCGCGACCGCTTTTTCGCCAGAATCCTAGCGGCTCACGGACTTTTTCCACCGAGCTGACGGTGATGCGAACCACGCTGTCGGCTGGCGCCACCATTTCTTCCCCGGCATACAGCGGCAGCGAAATCCGCCCTTCCAACCGGGTTCCTTTTTCGACGCGCCCCCAACTCTTATGCCCCGGAAAAACCGCTCGCAGCAGCGTGTCGCTCTGGCCAGGAACTGCGGAAACCGCCGGCGCAACGGCGGCAGGTGTTTTTTCTTCGGCGCTATGCTCCTGTGCGAAAAGCGCCCAAGGAAGAATTGCCAACGTGCAAGCAACAAGAATAGTCTTCCGGAGACACGCAGTTCGGCTCATATTCCCTCTTCACTGGTTCTCTATTTCAGATTCGCCAATATCGGTGGGACCCGAGGGTCCCACCGATATGCGAGCGGACGTGACCTATTTCCCGTCTTTATCGTGGTCGGCATCGACTTTCGAGAAACGGGTTTTGGCAGCCGGAGCAGCCTTTCCCTTCAGACCTTCCCAAAGGATCTTGTTGTAGAGCTCGGCTGGAACGCGGTCTTCCGTCGAGAAGTCGAAGCCGCGGGTTTTCTGCGCCCAGTATTGCGCGTTATGAGTTGGCTTCAGGTTGGGACCGGCGGCAAACTCCACCTTCGTGGGATCCAGTCCAAGTGTCGTCAACTTGAGAAGCGTTGAGGCCACGGCTTTGAAGGTCCACTTGCCTGAGGACTTCGTATCGAACGCATCCGCCATGGGCCGCGCATAGTAGGTGTTCAAGTTCAGGTGCTCCGTGCCCAGGATGTCCTCGATGGTGCGGAGCAGGCTGGCCTGACTGTACCGCGTGCTCACCACCGCATGCTTCCTCACGTAGGGGCCAACGAAGTAGGTGGTGGCGCGATGAGAATCGACGTGGTCGGCTCCGTCTTGGCAGTCATCTTCGATGATGATGACTAGTGTGTCCTTCGCGTAAGGGCTGTTAGCGACGGCTTGGACCAGCAAGGCGACAGCGTAATCGTTGTCCGCCTGCTGGATTTCCGGCGTGTTGACTCCACCCAGCGCCTGACCGAAGCTGCCCGTGTGATCGTGGCTGAGGCCGCGGATCATCTCCAGCGTCGGCAGATTGCCGTTGGCAACGAATTGCTGGAACTCCCGGTTCCATTCGTTGAAGCGCCAAAGATCCGGGTAGACCTGGTCGTAAGCACGGAAGTACGGATCATAAAACCTATTTTCAAAGATGAGTTGATTCGCCGCGGTGGTCTGGATAACGCCGGCTGCGAAAGGATCAGAGATAGGGTTGGCGATCGTTCCGACGCTGCCCGGAGTGTTGGCCATCCAGCCATAGTTGCGAATGGTTCCGCCGGCGTTCAACACCGCGTTGAAGATGTACCCCTGCTGATAACCAGTTGGGCCGTCGGTGGCCGCATGATCCCCGTCGCCAGCCAGTATGTTGGCGGTGCCGCCCTTCATCGAGGAAGTAGCTTTGCTATAGGGGGTGGTTGCGCCGGTTGGGTCATAGAAAAAGTCGCGCGCCGCAGTGGTATTCAAGTTGACGGGAATATTCCGGTTCTGGCCTTCCCCTTCGTATGAGACGCCGCGGTTCACGCGAGCGTAGTTAATCTGCTGCGTGAGCGTCTCCGTATTGGTCACCCGGCCTCGCATGGACCAGGACCAGCCATCCATCGAGCCGTCGCCGGGGTCCATGAAGTTGTCGAAGGTCACGAAGTCCCGTGCCATGCGATGGAAGCTGGGGGTGACCGGTTCACCGAAGAGAGCCAGCGAGGGATCGCCGTTGGAACCATTACCCAAATCGCCAAGGATCTGATCGAAAGTACGGTTTTCCTTCACGATGTAGATAATGTGCTTGATTTTGGAATGAAGGAATTCCATGGCGTCCTCATCCCGATCGGAGTGTCTGGCCAGGTATCCGTTGTTTGCGGCAACCTTTGAGGTCAAATCCCAGAGATCGTCCGACTCCGGGACCTCTGCGCTGACGAGCGTCGCGTGTTCCAACTGAAATTGATACTGGTTGTTTGACCGCAGGATGGCAGACTCCGCCGCGTTACCGCCAGGAAAGGGCCCGCCCGGCGGCGTGATGAACTGGATAGCGGCAAAGTTGCCGTAGCCATAGCCGGGGTTGGGACCCGTGTCGCTCTTGCCGTTGATGATATACATCCAGCTGCCATCGGCGCTGAAGGCCACATCGGTCGGGTCGTACGCGGTCGGGATAAGGCCGATCGTTTTGAAAGCGTGGGGACCACTTAGAGGGATCACCGCGATTGAGTTCGAGCCGGCATTGACGGCATAGAGCGTTTTCTTCGCCTGGTTAATGGTAACTGCGGTCGGCGCCGCACCGGTTATGTTCCGGGGAAAATCCAGGCTGGCAGGGCCGCGCGTGTCGATTTCGTGGATAACCTTATTGCTTTCAGTATCGATGACGGCGATCTGGTCCTGATTATCCTGCGCGGCATAGAGCTTTGAGCCGTCGGCGCTGAGCGTCATGCCATTCGGATTGCCATCCAGTTGAATGCGGGCGACGAATGCGCCGGCGATTGGGCTCGCTACATTCACCGCAACGACTTCACGATCGCGATCGCAGCTGACATAGGCCACGGAGCCATTCAAGACCACCGCGTACGGGAACGTGCCTCCCTTGGTGCCGTTCGGAGCGCCCGAAGTGGCAAAGGGCCGCAAATCGTATTCGTACCGCACCGTTCCGCTCGCGGTGTCAATCACGCTGATTGAATCGTTGTAATTGTTGGCGGCGACCAGCGTTTTCCCGTCGGAAGAAATAGCAAGTCCCGCCACATTCGGCTCGACGCCAAGACCCAGACCGGTTTGATTGGCAGCGTTGGACAAACAGCCACCCGGGGCGTGTCCAAGACTGATCTTTTTGCTTAGCGCAAAACTCGTGCCATTGTTGCCGTAGACGTACACAACGTCGTCACAGCCCCCTGCCGCATACAGCGTCTGGCTATCTGGTGCCCAAACGAGACCAACGTGTGCGTTGAGCTGCTGGATGACTTGCTTCAGGACAGGTTTGCTCTTATTCGCGCCAGTAATGTCGAAGAGAAAGAGGAACTGCGTGGAAGCCGTCTTGTCGACCGTACCGACTTGGGCGGGGGAGGCAGGATTAGGGTAATACAGCGAGTTCTGGCCGGCAGTCAAGATCGCCAGCGTCTTGCCGTCCGGGCTGACCACTGCCTTTACCGCTTCGCCCGCGACGAAGTCCGGATAATTTGTGAGTCCAGGATTCAATTGCTGCTGCAGCGCGTTAGCCAAGGCCGTGGGTGTGATAAACAGACCTGGCGGCGTCGGTGATTTCTTATCGTCATCGTCGTCAAGCCTCGCGCTAGCTTGCGCGTTGGCGAGACCCGCAAAGACCAAAATGGTCCATGCAAGAACAATCGCTTTGGGCAATTCGTCGAACCGGGACATTCTCATATTGCAATTCCTCTCTCTTCTGAGATTTCCTCGCGATCCAGCCGTGAGACGAGTGTCGGACCGCAGCACGCCGTCCCAGCGATCACAACAGACTCGCGAAGAATTCACGCTGAGGTTAGTCAAGTTAGGCGGGTAATGTTTCAGCGGGTTCTTCTGAATATGAAAAATCCGCGAATCTTTTTTAATGCTGTGTGTATGCTGCGATTTTTCGTCGCGTCGGGGAATTCGGGAGAGTCTTGATGACCCAGCTTCTGCAAACTCTGTGTGATCCGTGACCTTCGGGTTAAGGCCTCTTGGCTACCCCCGAGCAGTCTTAGCTTCCCCGCCGGTCAACTGCGCCACCAGAAATTCCATCACTGTCCGCGGTTCCGCCCCGCTTCCCTTCAGCCGGTCATCCGCACTCCGCAGCGCGTTCAATCCCGCCAGCAAGCGCGGCTTTGAAATCTTGCGCGCATTTTGCAGCGCCAGTTCTGCCTGCTCCGGCCGCATCCCCAGCACGCGCGCCGCCTGATAGCCGTTCGCTACGCCTTTCACTTCGCTCGCTTCAATCAGCTTGCGGTACATCCAGGTGATGGCGCCCAGCATCTGCAGAGGTTCTTCCCCATCCCGCAGCAAGCGATCCAGAAACTCCATCGCCTTATTCGACTGTCGCGCCGCCAGCATGTCCGACAATTCCCAAACCGTCGTCGTCTTCTCCGAAATCACCAGCGCGCTCACGTCCGCGCGTCCAATCACTCTTCTTTCTGCCGTGTACGTCGCCAGCTTGTCGATCTCCGTTTTCAGCCGCATCAAATCCGCCGCCACAAACTCAGCCAAGTCTTCCGCCGCGCCCTTCTCAAACTCCACCCCCTGCTCTTTCCCAAGCGCCCGCGCCAGCGCCACCGCGGCCGTTTGCCGTTCCCCGGCGTTTTCGCCCAAGCCGCATTCCACCACCAGCGCCTTCTCCGTCAGCATCTTGCCTAATCTCATTCGTTGGTCCAGCCCCGTCGCCTCCAGCACTAGCACCGTGAAGGGTGCGGGATCTTCGAGATACGCACTCAATTGCGCCACCGCTTCATCCCGATTCTTTTCCCCAAGCTTCTCAATCGCTTCCACATCTTCGAGAAAAACCACCTGCTGTGGCAAAAGCATCGCCATCGTTTGCGCCTGATCCACCGCCGCTTGCGTCTCGCCGCGATCCGCCGAATACCGCGACACCGCCCACGTCCGCGAAGCCTCCGGCACAAATCTCTCGATCAACCCCGCTCGGCAAGCATCGCGAAGATAAGGTTCCTTTCCCAGCAACAGAATTGCCGGTACCGGCTTCCCCTTCTCCAGCCGCCCCGCCAATTCTTCCGGCGTTATCCGCGCCATCTGCTCTGTTCTCCTGTAGCGCCCCGGCTTGAGCCTTGTGTTGGCTCAACCCGAAATGGAAAGAGGGCGCTCTTCGTTAGTGAGTATTCCGCCATTCGTGCGGGGATTTTCAAGGCATCGATACGACCACCAGGCTATCCCTCAGCTTGGTTGCGTCCCCGCAGAGCCCGCTTCCGTTTCGCCTGGCAAGATCATTGTAGCTCCACCATACCCATCCTTCTCAACTTCCGGTTAGCCCGTGACTCGAGAGCAACGCGATAGTGTTGAGGTTGTACAAACCTCAAATGAGTGCAGTGGCGATTTTGAGCCAACCGAGGAAGCGTTCTGTTGTCCAGATTTCAGAATCACGACCTGGGCACTTTGCATCGATCCGCCGTTTGCCAAATTGATTCGGCGTAGCTGCTTTGCTAAGGTCGTCCTCATGTCTGAGCGTTCCATCGAGCAGATACGCGAATTGCTCGACTCCATTTATCGCGTGGATTCGGGACGAATCCTGGCAACTCTGATCCGCTTGCTCGGCGATTTTGATCTTGCCGAGGAGGCGATGCACGAAGCCTTTGCAGCTGCTTTGGACACTTGGGCTCAGGCCGGCGTACCGGACAATCCGCGCCCCTGGCTCATTTCAACCGCGCGCTTTAAAGCTATAAACGGAATGCGCCGGCGGGCGCGCTTCGACAGCGCACAGAAAGACCTCGCGCTCTACCTCGAGGCGCGCATCAGCGAGCCGGCTCACGTGGATGAGGAAATCGAGGACGACCGCCTGCGTCTCATCTTCACCTGCTGCCATCCCGCTCTGCCTCCGGAAGGACAGGTCGCGCTCACACTGCGTGAAGTTTGCGGCTTGACCACGGAGGAGATTGCCCGGGCATTTCTCGTTACGCCGGCAACTCTCGCCCAACGCATCGTGCGCGCGAAGGCTATCATCCGCGACAAGGCAATTCCTTACCAGGTGCCCGTGCCGCAGGAATTATCGGCGCGGTTAGGAACCGTCCTCCTAGTCGTATATCTAATTTTCAACGAGGGATACTCGGCTGAAACGACAGGCGCCGAACTCAGCCGCGAGGCCATCCGTCTGTGCAGCCTCCTGCTCGACCTGCTCCCGGAACCCGAGGTGATGGGCCTGTTGGGGCTCATGCTGCTGCAGGAGTCGCGCCGCGCCGCCAGAACCTCGGGCGACGGAAACTTGATTCTGCTCGAGCAGCAGGATCGGTCGTTGTGGAACAGGGACCAGATCGCCGAAGGCATTTCGCTTACCGAAAGCGCTCTTCGATCGCGCCGCTTCGGTGCCTACACTCTGCAGGCGGCCATTGCGGCCGTTCACGCCGAGAGTTCCTCCGTGGCATCCACGGACTGGCGTCAGGTTACGCTGCTCTATGACCAGTTGCTTCGGATTCAGCCATCCCCGGTTGTTGAACTGAACCGCGCAGTGGCCGTTGCCATGGGCGAAGGTCTGGAGCAAGGTCTTGCTCTCATCAATGACCTGCTGGCGCGCGAGCACCTCTCCCAGTATCACCTGGCGCACTCCGCCCGTGCGGATCTGTGCCGCAGGTTAGGGCGGATTCCGGAGGCCCGTGCTTCGTATGAGAAGGCACTTGCCCTGGCGTCGCAGGAGCCGGATCGCCGTTTTCTCGCCAAGCGGCTTGCGGAATTGAAATAAAAAAAGTTCGCCTCTGCTGTCGATTTTCGCTGTGCGCGACGACTATAGGATGAACAATCTAGTGAAGGCGGGGCAACCGCCCGGCCCGAAGATCATTCGTTACAGAAAAAGGAGAAAAAGTCATGCCACAGTATCTGGTTGCTAGTTACCTCCCCGACGACTTCGACCCGTCCACCGTAACCGAAGCGATGATCGAAGAGATCCACGCGGTCAACCGCGAACTGATTGCTGCCGGCGTGAGGAAGTTCGCCTGCGGCATTTCCCCGGTCGGCAGCGCCAAGACGCTGCGGGCCCGGCCCGACGGGAAGGTGCTCGTCACCGACGGACCGTACACCGAGACCAAGGAGCACATGGGCGGATTTTGGATATTGGAATGCGCCGATATGGACGAGGCACTCGCGTGGGCGCGCAAGGGTGCCATCTCCTGCGATGCGGTGGGCGAGGTGCGCGAGCTTCTTTTCTTCCCGGCTCCGGAACAAGAACCCAGCGAAAGCAAGTAAACACCCTGGCCACTGCGGCCTCGGAACATGCGCCCTAGTGACGAGATGAACGAGCCGGCGCAACGCTCTGTTGCCGGTTCGTTCAATCCGCTATGAGGAGAAGAACAATGAAATACGTCTGTTTTGGCTACTACGGCAAAAGCAAATTCGATGGCATGAAAGAGAGCGAGCGAAACGCCATGTTCGACACATGCCTTGAATATGACGATCATCTTCGCGCCAACGGGCACTGGGCTTGTGGCGAAGCGCTTCAGGGGCCGGAGACCGCCTTGACCCTCTCTTGGAAAAACGGCAAGGTGGCAACGATCGACGGCCCCTATGCCGAAACCAAAGAACTACTCGGCGGCATTATAGTTCTTGAGGCGAGGGACATGAATCATGCTGTACAGCTCATCGGCCAGCATCCAGCGCTGACGTATGGCAACATTTTCGAGATTCGCCCAGCGGCGGACATGAATGAAGTCACGAAGGCAAGCGAACAGCGACGCCGAAAGGATACCTCGCGATGAGAGCGGCCACGAGGGAAAGAATGGTCAGTATCTCTCCGTTAGTGAGTATTCCACCTTTCGGGCTGGGATTTTCAAGGCATCGATACGCTCACCAAGCTATCCCTCAGCATCGTTGCGTCCCCGCAGAGCCCGCTTCCGTTTCGCCTGGCAAGATCATCGTAGCTCCACCATGCCCATCCGTCTCAACTTCCTGTTACCCCGTGATACGGGAGCAATTCGCCTGCGCCGGGCTTGCTCAGGATCCGATAGTGCGAGATGGCTTGGCCGATCAAGGTTGCAGATTCGTACGGCGGAGAAGATCGGCAAAGCGCGGGTCGGAGCGTAGGGGATCGAACATGGGGTTCGTTTTGATATACCCGACGCTTACTATGGAGTGGTCCTCATAAGCTTTTTCCAGCCACTCAAATGCCTTGTCCTTCTCCTCAAGACCCGCATAGATTTTGACTCTCCAGATCGGTGAAACATATTTGTGCTTCGAGAGCTCGTTTAATTTATCCAGCACCCTATGCGCCTCTGCCCTTCTACCCGTGACAGCGTACCCGTATCCGACCCCGGTTAGTGCTTCTTCGCTGGCTGGGGCGATCGCCAGGCCCTTTTCCAAGTCCGCCTTACCTTCCTCGAGCATGGATTTCTTGAGATAAGAGATGCCCCGGAAGTAGTAGGCCTCAATGTAGTTTGGATCCAACTCTAGTACCTTTCGCTCTTGCGACATTACCTGGTCATACTGCCGTGCCAGGAAATATTCGACGCCCAAATCGACGTTATTGCCGAGGGAGATTGGATCAAGTTCCAAGATTCTTTTGGTCTCCGCGATGGCTTCGTTAAGTCGTCCGGTCTGCCACAGAACTTCGGCATGCAATCGATGGGCGTCCGCATAGCTTGGATTGAGTTCGATGGCTCGCCGAATCTCCTTCTCGGCACCGGACCAATCCCAGTCATAGCTTGATTTGATTAACGCCAGCGAACCGTGAGCTTCGGGGAGGGCGTCATCTAGCTCCACGGCCTTCAGCGCGGCATCCTTGGCTCTCAGATAACCCTCCTTGGCGGGAACAACGCCAAAGTCTGCGAGCGAGCTGTAGCAATCGGCCAAGCCGGAATAAGCAAGCGCGTAAGTGGGATCTTTTGCCACTGCCTGCTGAAAGTATTCAATGCCCTTGTCAAATCCCCCCACCGTGGTCTTGTTCCACCAATAGCGTCCTTTCAGATAGTCCTGATAGGCTTCGGGATTGGCGGTGTAGCTCTTGGTCATGCGTTTCTCTTCTGCGCCGGTTAAACGCCTGCGCAGCGCGCCCGCCATTTCTCCGGCGATCTGTTCCCGGAGGGCATCCATATCTACGAGCCTCCGTTGGTACTGTTGCCCCCAGATGTGGCTGCTGTCGCGAGCATCGATCAGTTCGGCGCTGATGCTCAGTGTGTCCCCGCGCTGCATGAGTTTGCCCTTGAAGATGGCGCGCACGCCCAGTTCGCGACCAACCATTTGAGGATCCGTTTCTTTTCCCTTGAAGCGAAAGGCGGAGTCTCGCGACATCACCTTCAGATTCGGCAACTGCGACAAGCTGTTGATGAGGCTCTCGGTGATGGCATCGCTCAAGTATTCCGCGTTCGGGTCACCACTGGCATTCACGAACGGCAGCACCGCCACGGAGTCTATGGTTTCTCCGCCTCGCCGGGTCCGGCTGTAGAACCAACCCGCAGACGCCAGCGAAGCTAGCAGGGCAACCGCAGCGATCCCAAGCGCGGTCCGACTGTGCCACGGCTGTTGCGCTTTCGCCGGAAGGGGAAGGGGGCCGGGTGCGCCCACCTCGGGTGGCTTTTCCAGGCCTGTCGGCGCAGCAGGGGGGAACTGTCGCACGGCGCCAATGAAGCGGTAACCTCGCCGTGGAACGGTTTCAATGAACGCGGGGTCTTCGCCTAAGGCCTTTCGCAGCAGAAAGATGTTGTTGGAAAGGCTGCCCTCCTCGACGAACGAGTCGGGCCAAAGCATGGTGATGAGTTCGTCCTTTTCCAGAAGGTGTCCGCTATTTCGGACCAAGAGCAGTAGGGTGTCGAACGCTTTCGGCGTGAGCGCCACCATCTCGTTACCGCGCAGCAACTTGCGCTCAGTCGGATCCAGGCGGAAAGGGCCGAATTCGTAGAGCCGCGGTGTCTCCTGGCTTGGTGTCTCTTTCCCAACGGAGAGCGAATCGCGGTGACCGCCAGAGGCAGGTCGCTGGCTTGTTTCGTTGCTCATGCCCTCTCCCAGATCCCTGTGAGAACTTTTAGAGAATTCCGTGAGCACGCCAAGAGGACTTCCAGGACTGCCGCAGGCACATTGCGCAGATAACAGCCGGAAGGCCGGATATGGGGCTGATTCTAGCACCGGTTTCCGCGTGCTGATAAATCATTTAAGGAGGCTATAACAATGTTGCGCAACCCAGTTTCAAAGAGAAGTGTTATCTCGATTTTGGTGGGCCTGATGGCGCTGGCAGTGCTTGCAACCATGACCCTTTCTCTGGTGCCCAAGGCGGCCCAGGCAGACGACCGAAACGGAGAACTCCATGTAACAAAAGAATGCTCGGCGTGGACGCTCGACAACGGTGCCTTCTGCACGATCACGTCCTCGAACCTCCCGGAGATCAAGGTCGGCTCGAAGGTCTTGTATGCTCAGGCCCCTGTAGGTTGCGATAACGGTGGCACCACCTACCCGTGCACGGTCCCCCTCCAAACCCCCGAAGGCGGCTATATCTCTGTGGACAGTAGCGCCGTCCTCTACGTCGGGACCGGCGACTGGGCCGTCGGCCGTTGCACGCTCGATTCGACGGGCAATTCCGGACTGTGCACGTTCTCGGACGGGATCGGGCGGTTGACCGGATTCCGGGCGCGTGTCGATGTATCGTCTACGGACGGTTTAAATTACTCCTGGAACGGCACCTACAGCTTCAGTCGGGACCATTACTGATAGCGCTAAATGAGGCCGGCGGCCGCCGCTCCCATCCGTAATTAAGTAGCGGCCGCCGGATCTGGCTCCTGCCGTTCTCCGACCCGCGAATCACCTAGGAGAGGCGCAGGCATGGCAATTGGGGAATGTTCCCAATTCTGGACCAATGGTCGGCAACCCTTACCTTACTGGATTACGGAAGGGTTGCCCGTCACTCGACCGGTATCCTGACTTGCCAATTCAGATGGTGAGCGCAATCGCCTTGATTGCGACACATGGCTGTACTCTGACCACATCCTGAAATAAACTGCGCATATGCCGCATCGCCGCAACCTCATGACCAGTGAAATGGTCGTGTCGAGGCTGTACGAAACAGTCGATTCCACGGGGCGGCTCGATGCGCAGCGGCTTGAGCAGTGGCTTGGCGTTCTTCGACGCCGCCCAGCAGTTGAAGCGTTTGAGGCTCTGATCGGGGTGTTTTGTAACGCGAACCGACCTGATAGCCGTTACCTTGACCAAGAGTACGCTGGTCGGTTGCTCTTGTCTCTCAAGCTGCCTAGTCCGCTAGACGCACAAGCGGTAATCAAGCGCACTTTACCGACATGGGAACTCAGCGTTGAGCAATTACCCATGTATTTTGAGGCAGCCATGGGTCGTGAGGCTGTCCTGCAGGCGCTGGATATGCTGGGCTCGCAAGGCTCTTCCGAACAAGAGCAGAGGGCAATCGAGACTTTTCGTTTTTGGCTTCATGCTCGACGCGACACATAGTTGGCGAGTCGTCGGCAACCCTTCCTTTACAGGATTGGGGAAGAGTGGCCCGTCACTCGGGAGCAAGTGGGAAGCTTAAACGCCGGCACCTGCATCACTATTCTGCCTGAAGTGCCGCACTTAGAGCAGCAAGCGATCCCACGTGCCGCCATATCTAATTGCACGAACCATTTCTCTCTCGTAAATACTCTGAGGGAATCCGAGCTCGATTCGGCTTGCTCCATCGAGGGATTTCAATTGTTCGGCGGAGAGTTCCATATCCAGACTGGCGAGATTGTCCTGGAGTTGAGATACCTTCCGCGCTCCAATGATCGGGATTACCGGCACCGTTTGATGGCGCAACCAGGCGAGTGCGACTTGCGCCATGCTGCGACCGGTTTGTTCGGAAACCGACTTTACAGCCGATATCATCGGCGCCGCGCGTTGTTCCCTCTCAGGATAGAAGGCTTTCACTCCCTCATTGGTCATCCGCCCGCCGTCGGGCTTGCCTTCGCCGTGATATTTCCCGGTTAGAAATCCACCCGC
>Ga0210406_10000850_pt1 | contig 39840 bp, 27 predicted proteins | sample IncBWC30MmetaG_FD_155454 | JGI IMG/M metagenome (GOLD analysis project Ga0210406, IMG submission 155454) | Forest soil microbial communities from Barre Woods Harvard Forest LTER site, Petersham, Massachusetts, United States - Inc-BW-C-30-M | ecosystem: Environmental > Terrestrial > Soil >... | reverse complement strand
GAGCCATTGCAAATCGTCGAGGAACAGCGCCAGCGGATGCTCCGGCCGGGCGAACACGGCGAGAAAGCGCCGGAAAACCAGCTGAAAGCGGCGTTGCGCGTCGTGGGGCGGCAGCTCAAGGATCGGCGGCTGGTCACCGACGATGAGCTTCAGCTCCGGAACCAGGTCTATGACAAGCCGCCCGTTCGGGCCTAATGCTTCGCGAAAAGCCTCGCGCCATTCAGCCAACTCTGGATCGCTCCTGCCAAGCAGTGGTCGGACCAAGCTCTGAAAGGCTTGCGCCAGGGTCGAATAGGGGATGTCACGCTTGTACTGGTCGAACTTGCCCGATGCGAACAGCCCGCGCGGCAGAACCAGCGCCTTGTGCAGCTCGTTCACCACGGAAGATTTGCCGACGCCGGAATAACCGGATACGAGCACGAGTTCTGGTGTGCCGTGGGCCACGACGCGGTCGAAGGTTGCGAGCAGGGCATCGATCTCGCGCTCCCGCCCATACAGTTTCTCCGGGATCAGCAACCTGTCCGAAGGGTCGTGCGTGCCCAGCGGGAACGGATCGATACGGCCATGCGATTTCCATTCCCCCAAGCACCGTCGAAGATCGGCTTCGAGGCCGGAGGCGGTCTGGTAGCGCTCCTCGGCGGTCTTGGCGAGGAGCTTCATCACAATAGCCGAGAGCGGCGCCGGGATACCCACGACCCGCTCGTGCGGCGGCACCGGTCGCCGCGCGATGTGGCAGTGCACCCACTCCATCGGATCGCCGGCGGTGAAGGGAAGTTGCCCCGTCAACATCTCGTAGAAGGTGACACCCAGCGCATAGAGGTCGCTGCGGGAATCCACCGAGCGGTTCATCCTGCCGGTTTGTTCCGGCGCCATGTAGGCGAGCGTCCCGGCGATCACCTCCGGCGGCGTGGGGGCTTGGCGCTCGCGCGGCAGACGCGAGGCAATGCCGAACCCCGTCAGCCACACGCCGCCGCTTGCCGCGTCCACCAGGATGTTTGCCGGCTTGATGTCTTTATGGATGAGGCCTCGGTCATGCACTCGGCGGAGCGCGCCTGCGAGAGGGATCGCGATGCGCAGGAAATGCGATATGTCCAGTGGTCGGCCAAGCAATCTATCGATCGGCACACCGCCGGGATCCTCAAGCACCAGCGTCATGCGGTTGTTGTAGCGCGTCAGCGCGACGGGTCGCGCCGCCCAGTCAGCGTCAAGTTCTCCTTTGAGCGCGTATTCGTGTTCAAGCCGCTCGACGCAACCGAGCGACGTTTCTTCCGCGGCAACAAGCAGGATCGGCGGCAACGCGTTGCCGGAGCCGCGGGAGAGAGCGATGTCTCCCTCCCTCACCGGCGAGAACACGTAACTCGAAAGCTCCTTCACGAGAACCTCCGCCAGGAGGACTAGCTTAGTGCATTGATTAGGTTACGTTTGCTTTTGCCCGTCAACCTAATACCAGACGCTAAAAATGCGATCCGATCACGCTCGATGCCATATTATGGCTAGACGATGACGAGAACCATGCCGGCCTTTTGCTCACAACGCCGAGCCGCTGTGTAGAGGAAGAATTGCAACTGACTTCCGAATGCTGAATTTGAGGTCCGTCCCAACGGCCTTGATGGAAAGTCTGCATCGGTAAACGTCGAAGCCCGCGCTGAAGCCCGAACTGAATGCACCCCGGCATTCCTTCGATGGCGTGCCAGAATTCGGCACGAACCATGTCCGAGATTATTGGACACGCCCGCTGGCGCGACTGATCGCTCGGCGGAATGTGAGGACGTCTTCAACGATGATTCGACCGGCTGGGTGGGACCATCAGGTTGTCGTCGCCCCATCGGCAGAAGGGATGTCAGCGGCCCGCTTCGCGAAGAGGGACGCAAGCAGACCTCTCATTATTCGCGCGATTGATCTGGATCAATGCGACCGGATCGCGATCCGCATTGCCTACAAAAGGAAGAAAGCATACTCGCAAAGACCGAGGAGTGTCATCATGAGCGAAGAAACGAAAGCGGAGAAAACGCAAGTCCAACTTTTGCGTGATGCCTTTGAAGGCATGAAGGGTCGTCAGCCGAAGTCGGATGGGGAACTAAACGAATGGCTCGCCACTGACGAGGGCAAGCTGGCGACGATGTTCGAGCCCACGTTGATGTCACGTTGGGGCGAAACCGGCCATGCCTAAACGAGCGGCGATGCCAAGGACCAGTGAGGCTCTCTCATAACTGATCACGAACGAATATCCGATGGACTAGGCCACCGGGTTTGCGGAGCGCGAGTCCGAAGTTGGGCACTTTTTCGGACCTTACGCTATGTCCGACCTGAGTCCGGAATGCGCACCAAAGCGAACGTTCGCTACTCTGAATTTGTGGGCTCACGCTCCAGCATCCGCGGTTCGGCGTGCCGCGGCAGATAACTGGTGGCGATCTGGGGCTGGAGGCATACCTGATTTCCGAATTACCGAATTTAGTTCTGATGGCTGCAGAATATAGTGATTTGGTCCCGCCTCCTCTCGAGAGGCGCTTCGCGATCGTCACGAACGTTGGGTGCGGGATGCGATGGACGTGCTGGCGGCGTGAGACGAACGCTGCCGGGCGCGTACGGCGAAGTCGTGTGGTCCTGAGATCCCGACGCTGGTGTCAAGTCTGCGATAAGGAGCGCAGGCGACGGTGGCAAAAGAGCCCGGTCACCGGGGAGAGCGCGTTATAAGCCGTAAACCATTGCGCAGGGAAGGCCGGGTTGTTCCGGTGAACCTGTAGTGACTATGCTCGTGTGGTTATTTTTATTCCCACGCGAGGCTGCGGGTGCATCTAGTGCCCGGTTTTCCCTGCGCCCTCTGTTTTCGGAGGGTCACGGCTAAAGCAAAACTCGGGCAAATCATGCCGCGAGAATGCAGAGCTGTGTCCTCTCAGCTGGGCCTTCTCCTGCGCCGACGGCGTTGCTATCGTGCACCCACCAAAGGTGAGAAACACGATGCAGGGAGCAGAAGAAGATGCCGGCCTTTCCGGCAAGGTCGCGCTGATCTCCGGCGGCGGCGCGGTGGGCGACGGCATCGGCAACGGGCGGGCGGCGGCGATTTTGCTGGCGCGCGCGGGCGCCAAGGTGATCGTGGCCGATCTCAATCTCGGGCTTGCCGAACGCACGGTCGAGATGATTGCAGCCGAAGGCGGTACCGCGGCGGCCATGGCCTGCGACGTCACCAGCGAATCCGATTGCAAAAAGCTCATCGAGGCCGCCGTCGACCGCTTCGGCCGGCTCGACTTCCTCGACAACAATGTCGGCATCGGCAGCCGCGGCAGCGTCGTCGACGAGAAGGCTGAGGAATACCGGCGGGTGATGCAAATCAATGTCGAGAGCATGTTCCTGCTCTCGAAATACGCTATTCCGGCGATGATCAAGACCGCCCACGGCGGCGCCATCGTCAACATCTCCTCGATCTCGGCGCTGCGGCCGCGCGGGCTCACCACCTACACGACCTCGAAGGCGGCGGTGATCGGCCTGACCCGGGCAATGGCGGTCGATCATGGCCGCGACAACATCCGCGTCAACTGCATCTGTCCGGGGCCGATGTATACGCCGATGGTCTATGCCCGCGGCATGAGCGAGGCCGCGCGCGCCCAGCGCACAAAAGCCTCGGTGCTGAAACTGGAAGGCACCGGCTGGGACGTCGGCCACGCCGTCAAGTTCCTGCTCAGCAATTACGCCCGCTACATCACCGGCCAGGTGCTGGTGGTCGACGGCGGCGTGACCTTGCAGGCGCCGGAGCGCGAGTCACAAGATCACTAGCGTGGGATGACTTTTCTTCGAATAGTCATCCCACTCTATCTTGTTATTTGAGCATGATCATTTTCGGAAAACCGGTTCCCACTTTTCCGGATCGTGCTTTAGCAAAAAGGGAAACAGCATGGCCCGCCTGCCCTATCTCGAGGCCGACCAGGTCGCGCCGGAATATCGCGACATGCTCAAGCGCAACACCAATCTGCACAAGCTGCTCGTGAACTCGCCCGATATGGCGCGCGCCTTCAACGGCGTCGGCAGCTATATCCGCCTCAAGAGCAAGCTCGATCCGCGCCTGCGCGAACTCGCGATCCTGCAAGTCGGCTGGCTCGAGAAGTCGGAATATGAATTCACCCACCATGTGAAGATCGGCAAGGAGTTCGGCGTCACCGACGAGGACATCGCGGCACTCATGATCGAGACGGAGGGCATTCAGTCGAGGCTTGAGCCGCTCGCCAGGGCGATCCTGAAAGGCGCGCGCGAAATGGCGCGGGAGCTTGAGATGTCGATGACGACCTTTGCCGAGATCAAGCGGCATCTTTCCAATGAGGAGATGGTCGATCTCGTGCTCACCATCGCCTTCTATTGCGCCGTGGTGCGCGTGCTGGCGACGATGAAGATCGACAACGAGCCCGCTTACAAAGAGGTGCTGCAGCAGTACCCGATCCCCGGAGTGAACTGAGATGCGTCTGAAAGACAAGGTCGCCATCGTCGTCGGCGCCGGGCAAAGTCCCGGCGAAGGCATCGGCAACGGCCGCGCCACCGCGCTCACCTTCGCGCGCGAAGGCGCCAAAGTGTTATGCGTTGATCATAACCTTGCGTCGGCGCAGGAAACGGTCGACATGATCGCCGAGAAGCAAGGCTTGGCGTTGGCCTTCAAGGCCGACGTCACCAAAAATGCCGAGATCAAGGCGATGGTGGCGGACGCGCATGGCCGCTGGGGCAAGATCGATATCCTGCACAACAATGTCGGCGTCAGCCTTGCGGGCGGCGATGCCGAACTGCTCGATATCACCGAAGAGGCGTTCGACCGCTGCGTCGCGATCAACCTCAAGAGCTGCATCCTCGCCGCCAAGCATGTGATCCCGATCATGCGCCAGCAAAACAGCGGCGTCATCATCAACATCTCCTCGATGGCCGTGATCACCACCTACCCCTACGTCGCCTACAAGGCGACGAAGTCGGCGATGGTCGCCTTCACCGAGCAGCTCGCCTACCAGAACGCATCGTACGGCATCCGCGCCAATGTCATCCTGCCGGGGCTGATGAACACGCCGATGGCGGTCGACACCCGCGCCCGTGAATTCAGGAAGACCCGCGCCGAGGTCGAGGCCGAACGCGACAGCAAGGTGCCCTTGCGCAAGAAGATGGGCACCGGTTGGGACGTCGCCAACGCCGCGCTGTTTTTGGCCTCGGATGAAGCGAACTTCATCACCGGCGTGACGCTGCCGGTCGACGGCGGCGCCAGCGTGCGGCGCGGTTAGGCGACAACTACCGAGCCTTGGCTAGCCGGCTGTGCTTGGCGCCGTAGGCGAAATAGATCACGAGCCCGATCGCAAGCCACACGGCGAGGCGAAGCCAGGTATCGAGCGGCAGGCCGAACATCAGAAACACCGAGGTCGCAGCGCCCGCCGGCGCCACGATCCAGATCAGCGGCGCCCTGAATGGACGCGCCAATGCGGGATCGGCGATCCGCAACACCAGCGTCGCCACCGAGACCACCGCGAAGGCGAACAGCGTCCCGATGCTGACGAGTTCTCCGACCAGGCCGATCGGCAACAGCCCGGCGAGGACGGCAGCCACCGCCCCGGAGCCGATGGTCGCAACATGCGGGGTGTGGAAGCGCGGATGGATTTTCGCCGCCGCCTTTGGCAACAACCCGTCATGCGCCATGGCGCGGAAGATTCGGGGCTGGCCCAGCAGCGACACCAGGATCACCGAGGTCAGGCCGAGCACGATCCCGAGCTTGATCAACGGCGCGAGCCAGCCGATGCCGGCGGCATCGATCCCGACCGCGATCGGGTCCGGAACGTTCAATTTGTCGAACGGCACGATCCCCGTGAGCACCAAGCCGACCGCGACATAGAGCAGCGTGCTGATGACGAGCGAGCCCAAAATGCCAATCGGCATGTCGCGGCTCGGCGACTTGGCTTCCTGCGCGGCGGTCGAAACCGCGTCGAAGCCGATAAAGGCAAAGAACACGACGGCCGCGCCGCGGAGCACGCCCGACCAGCCATAGACGCCCGTGCCGGCGTTGGGCGGAATGAAATGCCCATCGGGATTGGCCGACGTCACCCAGTTCGCCGTCGAGAAAGCGGGGGCGGCGAGGATGATGAACAGGATGATGACCGCCAGCTTGACGGCCACAATGATGTCGTTGATACGAGCAGATTCCCGGATCCCGATGACCAATAACGACGTGATCACGACGATCACCAGCATCGCCGGCACATTCAGAACAGCGCCGGTCGCGCTCCATGCATGGGTGGCGGCGTCGAAGCTGAGCGGCGCGGAGACAAACCGCGCCGGTACGACCAGGCCGAAATCCCTGGCAAAACTCACGACATAGGCCGACCAGCCGATCGCCACCGTCACCGCGCCGACGGCGTATTCGAGGATCAGGTCCCAGCCGATGATCCAGGCGACGAGTTCACCGAGCGTCGCATAGGCAAAGGTGTAGGCGCTGCCGCAGATCGGCACGGTCGAGGCCATCTCGGCATAGCAAAACCCGGCGAACGCGCAAGCGATCGCGCCGAGCAGGAACGACAGCGTGATCGCGGGGCCAGCGTTGGCGGCGGCAGCATGGCCGGTGAGCACAAAAATGCCGGCGCCGATGATGCCGCCAACCCCCAGCGCGACCAGATTTAGCGCCGATAGCGTGCGCCGCAAGGGCCGAACTTCCGCATCGACGCTCGCCTGGGCCGCTTCCGCCACCAGCTCGACCACGGATTTTCTCGCCCACACATCCGTCAAGATTCTGGCCTTCCGGAAATATCCGAAGCAATCAAGACCGCTAACCGCGATGGCGCAAGACAATTAGTAGCTGATCCTCCAGATCGTTCCGTTGCCGTCTTCCGAGACAAGCAAGGCGCCGTCGCGCGCGACGGCAACGCCGACCGGACGGCCCCATACTTCGGAGCCGTTGACGACAAATCCGGTAACGAAGTCCTCGTATTCGCCGGTCGGCACACCATCCTTCAAGCGGATGCGAATAACCTTGTAGCCGGTCAGCTTGGATCGGTTCCAGGAGCCGTGCTCGGCCGCAAAAGCATCGCCGCGATATTGTGCGGGAAAATTGCTTCCCTCGTAGAACGTCAGGCCGAGCGATGCCGAGTGCGCCTGGAGCAATACATCGGGTATCGTGACCTTGCGCATCAGATCGGGACGCTCGCCCCTGTGCCGGGGGTCTTGGTTGCCGCCGATGTAGAACCAGGGCCAGCCATAGAACGCATTTTCCCTGATCCGGGTCACGTAATCGGGCACGAGGTCGTCACCAAAGCCGTCGCGTTCGTTGGTGGAGCACCAGGGCGCGCCGCTCTGCGGCTGGACCGCGAGGCCGACGCAATTACGGATTCCGGTGGCAAATATTTTCTTGTCTTTGCCATCGGGATCGAACGACAATACCGCCGCGCGATCGGCCTCATAACTCCAGGCGGCACCCACCGTATGCGCCCGGCTCCATGCCTTAAGCCCTCCGGGAGGCGTGCCCAGCTCCTCGCCGTCATTGCCGGCCGATCCCACCGAGACCAGCATGCGCTTGCCGTCGGTCGTAAAGGCGATGTCGCGGGTCGTATGACCGCCTCCACGCGGAAGATTGGCAACGACGGTCTCGGGTGGCGTCGAGGCCTTCAGGTCGCCGGAATGGTAGGCAAAGCGCACGACGCTGTCGGCGTTGGCGACATACATCCATTGCGGGTTGTCACCAGGCGGGAAGAACGCAATTCCAAACGGGCTGTGAAGGCCGCTCGCAAAGACCTCGTTCGCGACCGGCTTTGCCGCGCCATCCGCGTTGCGGAGAACGCGAATGCGGCCCGCGCGCGTTTCGGCAACAAGGATATCTCCATTTGGAGCGACCCGGATGATGCGAGGTCCACTCAATCCCTCCGCGAACAATTCGACCTTGAAGCCCGGCGGCACTTGCGGCGCCGCGTCGGGAGGTTTCGGGACGACGCGGGAGAACTTGGCTGCCGAGGATGTCGCGCCGGGCTTCGGCAAATCCTCAGGCTTGATCAGGCGGATCGTACCGGGCTTGTCGTGCTGCCAGTCGCCGAACGCTTCCTTGCCCCGCAGCGATTGCGCCGCCGCCGTACCGCCGAGAGTTGCGACGAACAAGAGTGCGGTTATCGAAGTTTTTTTCATTTTTCCCCGCGGGCTGTCCACACGCAGCTCATGATTACCGCCTCGCCGTGCTCGTGTTGATCACTTTGCCCTGATGTCAGGATGACTAAGCCTGCCCGGCACCGTAGCACCGAACCTGATTTTCTGGCACAAAGCCCCGGGCTGCACGGAGGTCAAGCAAATGCGTACCAAGGGATCTGACCTTCTGGTTGCCGCGCTGGAAAACGAAGGCGTTCAGCGAATTTTTGGGCTCCCCGGCGAAGAGAACCTCGACGTCGTCGAGTCCTTGCGGAAGTCGCGAATTGAGCTTGTGCTCACCCGCCACGAACAGGCGGCCTCCTTTATGGCAGCGACACAGGGACGTCTTACCGGGTTGCCGGGCGTCTGTCTCTCCACCCTCGGACCGGGAGCCCTGAATTTCACGACGGGTGCGGCCTACGCCTATCTCGGCGCCATGCCTATGGTCATGATAACAGGGCAGAAGGCGATCAAGAGTGCGCGCCAGGCGCGGTTTCAACTCGTCGACATTGTCGGCGCGATGCGGCCGCTGACCAAGATGACGCGGCAAATCATATCCGCCGATTCCATTCCCTCGCTGGTCCGCGACGCGTTCCGGATCGCCACGGAAGAACGGCCGGGGCCAGTCCATCTCGAGCTTCCCGAGGACATTGCCGCGGAAGCCAGCACCGCTTCGCTGATCCCGCCGCATCCAATCGCCAGGCCCGTCGCCTCGCCCGCGGCGCTAAAAAGCGTCGTTGATCTGATTCTGGGCGCGAAACGTCCGCTGGTCATGATCGGCGCCGCAGGTAATCGGCCGCGGCTCGTCGAAGCGCTTTCCGATTTTGTCCGCAGAGCACAGATCCCGTTCTTCAATACCCAAATGGGAAAGGGCGCGGTGACGGGCAATTCCGAATTATATCTTGGCACTGCGGCGCTGTCCGAACGCGACTACGTCCACGATGCAATCGAACGTGCCGATCTCATCATCGCCATCGGTCACGACACGGTTGAGAAACCGCCGTTCCTGATGGGCGAAGCCCGCTCGGGGCCCAAGGTCGTCTATGTCGGCTACGTTTCGGCGACGGTGGAGGAGGTTTTCCACCCCGATGTCGAGCTGATCGGCGACATCGGGACCAGTGTGACTGCGCTAGCGGATGCATTATATCAGCGCGTGAAACCCAATCCGGAATTCTTAAGGCTGCGGGACGATATTCACGCCCATATCAACGAGCGAGCCAACGACGGCCGCTTTCCCGTAATTCCCCAGCGTCTCGTGCACGACGTTCGCAGCGTCACCCCGGAAGACGGGATCGTCTGCCTCGACAATGGCATGTACAAGATCTGGTTTGCACGCAACTATCGCACCACCATCGCCAATACGTTGCTGCTCGACAACGCGCTGGCGACCATGGGCGCCGGTCTTCCTTCCGCCATCGCGGCCAAGTGCCTCAATCCGCAAAAGCGTGTCCTCGCCATATGCGGCGACGGAGGCTTCATGATGAACAGCCAGGAACTGGAAACCGCGGTCCGTCTGAAACTCGACCTCGTCGTTCTCGTGATCGAAGATTTTGCTTACGGAATGATCCGCTGGAAGCAGGCGGTCGACAAATTCCCCGATTTCGGAATGACGTTCGGAAATCCGGACTTCGTTGCCTACGCGGCCTCCTATGGCGCGCGCGGACACCGGATCACCGCCGCCTCGGATCTGGTTCCGACCTTGCAGGACGCGTTCAAGCTGGGCGGCGTCCATTTGGTGGTCGCGCCGGTCGACTACAGCGAAAACACGCGCGTGCTGGTCAATGAACTCAGCGGACGCGGACCGGTCCACCCATGAGCTGAAGCCGCTTAAGTCCGCGCGACCGGATGCGCGATCGACGACGTGGCCGTGTGTACCTGCCTGATCGTGGTAGCCGTCGCCAGTGCAACCGCGACGCCAAAGGCAATACTGAGTGCCATAAAGACGAATTTCGGGCCCATGGTGTGGCCTCCCATTTCCATCTCCACCCGGCCGGCATGTGGGCAGCCGGTGCGGCGATTCAAACCCCCGGGCGGAACGAACCAACGAACTGGATCGCGTTCCCGGCGAGTTATTTCCCCCTCCTAGTCAGCTATTGAAAACACCGCATTCCACCTTAACGGTGCATGAACCATATCCGCGCGCGGCGGTTCATTGCGCGGAACCCGTTCAAAAAATTATTGTATTTGATCGGAACCGGCACCACGCGACGGAGTTGTTTCGCTCGTGCGAAGTCGCGCCGGGTTCCAATTCAGATAGCTGCTATCTTATTGCTTGATTTGGCATTTTTAAGAAGCTTCTATGGCTGAACGTTGCCGCGTTGGTTTCGATTCGCCGGTGCATTTGCTGGGGGGAATTTCATGAGCGATCTTGATCCCGGAGCCGCCACACCCCTCCGTCCCGTCCCGAAGCGAAAATCAAACGGCGACCAAGCGCCGGATTCGCGGCAAGATTTGTTGCACGCGCTGCAGGCGATGCGCGGCGGCGACTTCTCGGTGCGAATGTCGGGCGATCAGCTCGGGATCGACGGCAAGATCGCCGATACCTTCAACGAGATCATCGCGGCCAACCAGCGCATGGCGCAGCAGCTCGAGCGCGTCGGCCAGGTTGTCGGCCGCGAAGGCAAGACGCGGCAGCGCGTCAAGTTCGGCCTCGCCTCCGGCTCATGGGCCGACATGGAGGGCTCCGTCAACACGCTGATCGACGATCTGTTGTGGCCGACCCGCGAAGTGACGCGCGCGGTCGCCGCGGTTGCGCAAGGCGACCTGCTGCAAACCGTGCAGCTCGACGTCGACGGCCGCCCGCTGGGCGGCGAATTCCTGCAGTCGGCCAACATCGTCAACACGATGATCAAGCAGCTTAGCGTGTTCACTTCCGAAGTGACGCGCGTGGCGCGCGAAGTCGGCACCGAAGGCAAGCTCGGCGGTCAGGCCCAGGTGCCGGAAGTGACCGGCGTGTGGAAGGATTTGACCGAGAGCGTCAACTCGATGGCCAACAACCTGACCGGCCAGGTTCGCAATATCGCCGAGGTGACGATCGCGGTCGCCAACGGCGACCTCTCCAAGAAGATCACGGTCGACGTTCGCGGCGAGATTCTGCAGCTGAAGGAAGCCATCAACACGATGGTCGATCAGCTCCGCTCCTTCGCTTCCGAAGTGACACGTGTTGCGCGCGAGGTCGGCACCGACGGCAAGCTCGGCGGCCAAGCGATCGTGCCGGGCGTGGCCGGCACCTGGAAGGACCTGACCGACTCGGTTAACGCGATGTGCGGCAACCTGACCGCGCAGGTCCGCAATATCGCCAACGTCACCACCGCGGTCGCCCGCGGCGACCTCTCGCGCAAGATCACGGTGGACGTGCGGGGCGAAATTCTGGAACTGAAAGACACCATCAACACGATGGTCGACCAGCTCAACTCCTTTGCCTCGGAAGTGACACGCGTCGCCCGCGAAGTCGGTACCGAGGGCAAGCTCGGCGGCCAGGCCCAGGTGCCTGGAGTGGCCGGCACCTGGAAGGACTTGACCGACAACGTCAACTTCATGGCAAGCAATCTGACGGCCCAGGTGCGCAACATCGCCGACGTCGCCACCGCGATCGCCGGCGGCGACCTCTCCAAGAAGATCACGGTGAACGTTTCGGGCGAGATCCTTCAATTGAAGGAGACGCTGAACACCATGGTCGACCAGCTCAACGCCTTCGCCGGCGAGGTGACGCGCGTGGCGCGCGAGGTCGGCACCGACGGGCGGCTCGGCGGCCAGGCCAACGTGCTCGGCGTCGCCGGCACCTGGAAGGACCTCACCGAAAGCGTCAACTCGATGGCGTCGAACCTGACCGCACAGGTCCGCAACATCGCGGAAGTGACGACGGCGGTCGCCAACGGCGACCTGTCGAAGAAGATCACCGTCGACGTGCGCGGCGAGATTCTCGAATTGAAAGACACCATCAACACCATGGTCGACCAGCTCAACGCCTTCGCCGGCGAAGTGACGCGCGTCGCCCGCGAAGTCGGTACCGAAGGCAAGCTCGGCGGCCAGGCGCTGGTGCGCGGCGTCGCCGGCACCTGGAAGGATTTGACGGACAGCGTCAACTCGATGGCCAGTAACCTCACCGGCCAGGTCCGCAACATCGCCGAAGTCGCAACCGCGGTCGCCAAGGGCGACCTGTCGAAAAAGATCACCGTGAACGTGTCCGGTGAAATCCTGCAGTTGAAGGAAACGCTGAACACGATGGTCGACCAACTCAACGCGTTTGCCAGCGAAGTCACGCGCGTCGCCCGCGAGGTTGGTACCGACGGCAAGCTCGGCGGCCAGGCTCAGGTGACCGGCGTTGCCGGCACCTGGAAGGACCTCACCGACAGCGTCAACTCGATGGCAGGTAACCTGACGGCCCAGGTCCGCAACATCGCCGAAGTCGCGACCGCGATCGCCGGCGGCGACCTGTCGCGCAAGATCACCGTGGACGTGCGCGGCGAGATCCTGCAGCTCAAGGAAACGCTGAACACCATGGTCGACCAGCTCAATCGCTTCGCCGGCGAGGTGACGCGCGTGGCGCGCGAGGTCGGTACCGAAGGACGGCTCGGCGGCCAGGCCAACGTGCCGGGCGTCGCCGGCACCTGGAAGGACCTGACCGACAGCGTCAACTCGATGGCCGGCAATCTGACCGCGCAGGTCCGCAACATCGCCGAGGTGACGACCGCGGTCGCCCGCGGCGACCTCTCGCGCAAGATCACGGTGGACGTCAAGGGTGAAATCCTCGAGCTGAAGAACACCATCAACACCATGGTCGACCAGCTCAACGCGTTTGCCTCCGAAGTGACGCGCGTGGCCCGCGAGGTCGGCACCGAAGGAAAGCTCGGCGGTCAGGCCGAGGTGCCCGAAGTCGCCGGAACCTGGAAGGATTTGACCGACAACGTCAACTTCATGGCCTCGAACCTGACCGCCCAGGTCCGCAACATCGCCGAAGTCGCGACCGCGATCGCCGGCGGGGATCTATCGAAAAAGATCACGGTCGACGTGCGCGGCGAAATCCTGCTGCTCAAGGACACCCTGAATACCATGGTCGAGCAGCTGCGCTCGTTCGCGGCCGAAGTGACGCGCGTCGCGCGCGAGGTCGGCACCGAAGGACGCCTCGGCGGCCAGGCCGTGGTGCCCGGCGTCGGCGGCACCTGGAAGGACTTGACCGACAATGTCAACCTGCTGGCGGCCAACCTCACGACACAAGTGCGCAACATCGCCGAGGTCACGACCGCGGTGGCGAGAGGCGACCTGTCGCGCAAGATCACGGTCGACGTGAAGGGCGAAATCCTCGAGCTGAAGAACACCATCAACACGATGGTCGACCAGCTCAACGCGTTCGCCGGCGAGGTCACGCGCGTCGCGCGCGAGGTCGGCACCGAAGGCAAGCTCGGCGGCCAGGCGCAAGTGCCCGGCGTCGCCGGTACCTGGAAGGACCTCACCGACACCGTCAACTTCATGGCCGCCAATCTGACCGAACAGGTCCGCGGCATCGTCAAGGTCGTGACCGCGGTCGCCAACGGCGATCTGAAGCAGAACCTGACGGTGAAGTCGAAGGGCGAAGTCGCAGCCCTTGCCGAGACCATCAACAACATGACCGACACGCTGGCGACGTTCGCCGATCAGGTCACCAGCGTCGCGCGCGAGGTAGGCGTCGAGGGCCGCCTCGGCGGCCAGGCCAACGTGCCCGGCGCGGCCGGTACCTGGAAGGACCTGACCGGCAATGTCAACCTGCTGGCGGCCAACCTCACCTCGCAGGTTCGCGCCATTGCCGAGGTGGCGACCGCGGTGACAAAAGGCGACCTCACCCGTTCGATCCAGGTCGACGCGAGAGGCGAAGTGGCGGAGCTCAAGGACAACATCAATACGATGATTGGAAACCTGAGGCTCACCACCGACGTCAATACCGAGCAGGACTGGTTGAAGACCAACCTCGCCAAGTTTACCAACATGCTTCAAGGCCAGCGCGATCTGACCACGGTGGGCCGGCTGCTGTTGACCGAGTTGACGCCGCTGGTGAATGCCCACATGGGCGTGATTTACCAGGTCGAGAATGAAGACAACCCGCAATTGAACCTGCTGGCGGCCTACGCCGGCGACGGCGTCTATCCGCATCAGCGGATCGTGCAATTCGGCGAGGGTCTGATCGGGCAATGCGCGATGGACGGTCGCCAGCGGCTGGTCGCGGACATCCCGACGGATTCGGTTCCGATCAATTCGGCGCTGTTGCGCGTAGTCCCGAAAAACCTCGTGGTGCTGCCGGTTCTGTTCGAGACCCAGGTCAAGGCCGTCATCGAGCTGGCTTCCGTCAGCGCCTTCACCACTTCGCAAATGACCTTCCTTGAACAGCTCACCGACTCGATCGGTATCGTGCTCAACAGCATCGAAGCGACGATGCAAACCGAAGGCTTGCTGAAACAGTCCCAACAGCTCGCCACCGAATTGCAGACGCAGCAAAAGGAATTGCAGCAGACCAACGAGCAGCTCGAGCAGAAGGCTCAGCAGCTGGCCGAACGCAACGTCGAAGTCGAGCGCAAGAACCAGGAGATCGAACAGGCCCGCCGCGCGCTCGAAGAGAAGGCGACCGAGCTCGCGCTGACTTCGAAGTACAAGTCCGAATTTCTGGCTAACATGTCGCATGAGCTGCGCACGCCGCTCAACAGTATCCTGATCCTGGGCCAGCAGCTCACGGAAAACCCGGATGGCAATTTGACCGGCAAGCAGGTCGAGTTCGCGCGAACCATCCACGGCGCGGGCACCGACCTCTTGAACCTGATCAGCGACATCCTCGACTTGTCCAAGATCGAATCCGGCACCGTGACGGTCGACGCCGAGGAAATCCTGACCTCGAGCCTGCTGGACACGGTCGGACGCCCGTTCCGCCACGAGGCGGAAAACCGCGAGCTCTCATTCAACATCGAGCTCGACCCGAATTTGGCGCGCAGCATCGTCACCGACTCCAAGCGCTTGCAGCAGGTGCTGAAGAACCTGCTGTCGAATGCGTTCAAGTTCACCGCAGAAGGCGGCGTGCGGCTCAGGGTTTCCGCGGCGCTCGGCGGATGGAGCGCCGAACATGCCGTGCTCAACAGCGCGCCTGCCGTGATCGGCTTCGAGGTGTCGGACACCGGCATCGGCATCCCCCTGGAAAAGCAGAAGCTGATCTTCGAAGCCTTCCAGCAGGCGGATGCCGGCACCAGCCGGAAGTATGGCGGCACCGGCCTTGGTCTTGCGATCAGCCGCGAGCTCGCGAGCCTGCTCGGCGGCGAAATTCAGCTTCGCAGCGCGGCCGGCAAAGGCTCGACGTTCACGCTGTACCTGCCGCTGAAATACTCCGGTCCCACGGTGGCGCCGCGCACCGGCCTTGCGCCCCAATATGCCGCCGCCCCGGCGCCGCAGACCGCAGCCCAGGAGCGGGTCATCGAGCCATTGCCGGACGACCGGCTGAACCTGGAGCCCGGCGACACCATTCTTCTGATCGTCGAAGACGATCCGCATTACGCGCGCGTTCTGATCGATCTCGCCCGTGACAAGGGTTTCAAGGTTCTGGTCGCGACGCACGGCGCGGAAGCACTCGATCTCGCCAAGCAGTTCCAGCCGACCGCGGTCTCGCTCGACGTCTTCCTGCCCGACATGCTCGGCTGGTCCGTGCTGAGCCAGTTGAAGCACAATCCGCTGACGCGTCATATTCCGGTGCAGATCGTCACGCTGGACGAGGATCGCCAGCATGCGCTGGCGCGCGGCGCGTTTTCCTTCGTCAACAAGCCGACCACGACCGAAGGCGTCAGCGCGGCCCTGTCCCAGATCAAGGAATACGCGCGGCCTCGCCGCAAGCGGCTGTTGATCGTCGAAGACAACGCGGCCGAGCGATTGAGCATCCGGGAACTTCTCGACCACAACGACATCGAGATCGTCACCACCGACACCGGTGCCGGCGCGCTCTCGGCGCTGCGCGATAACCCCTGCGATTGCGTGGTGCTGGATCTGCGCTTGCCCGACATGAGCGGATTCGAGGTGCTCGGCAAGATCCGCAACGACGAGGCGTTGTCCAATGTTCCCGTCGTCGTATTCACCGGGCGGGAACTTTCGGCCGAAGAAGACGCGGAACTTCACACCATGGCGCGAAGCATCGTGGTCAAGGGCGTGGAATCGCCGGAACGGCTGCTCGACGAAACGTCACTGTTTCTGCACCGTGTGATCACGGAATTGCCGATCGAGAAGCAGCGAATGCTGGAGAAGCTCAATAATTCCGACGAAGACCTCGTCGGCAAGACCGCGCTACTCGTCGACGACGACGCCCGCAACATCTTTGCACTCTCTAGCGTGTTGGAACGGCGCGGCATGAAGGTGCTCACCGCCACCACCGGAAGCGAGGCTGTCGCGCTCGTTGAATTGAACCCGGAGATTGCGATCGTCCTGATGGATATCATGATGCCGCAAATGGACGGTTACCAGACCATGGGGGCGATCAGGCAAAATCCATCGTTAGGGCGCCTGCCTATCATCGCGCTCACGGCGAAAGCCATGAAGGGCGACCGCGAGAAGTGCCTGGAGGCCGGCGCCTCCGACTACCTCGCCAAGCCGGTCAATACCGAGCAACTGCTTCTCGCCATTCGCATGTGGCTGCATCGCTGAACGGTCATTTTCGATGATGGACCATGAAAAAGTAAACATTCTTCTGGTCGACGACCAGCCGGCGAAGCTGCTTGCCTATGAGGTCATCCTCAAGGAACTCGGCGAGAATCTCGTGGTCGCGGCGTCCGGCCGCGAGGCGCTCGAGATTCTGTTGAAGAACGAAATCGCGATCATCCTGGTCGACGTCTGCATGCCGGAGCTCGACGGTTTCGAGCTCGCCGCCATGATCCGCGAGCATCCGCGCTTCCAGAAGACGGCGATGATCTTCATCTCGGCGATCCAGGTCAGCGATATCGACCGGCTGCGCGGTTACGAAATGGGCGCAGTCGACTACGTCCCGGTGCCGGTCGTGCCCGAGGTGCTGCGGGCGAAAATAAAGGTCTTTGCCGAGCTCTATCGCAAGACCCGACAACTGGAGCGGCTCAATGCCGAGCTCGAGGACCGCGTTCGCGCCCGCACCGCCGAGCTTGAGAAATCAACGGCCAAGCTGGTCGAAAGCGAACAGCGCCGCAGCATGGCGATCGCCGCCGGCAAGATGGGGTCCTGGGATTGGGACTGGATCAACGGCGACTGGATGTGGGACGAGGGCCAATACCGGATCTTTGGCGTCGATCCGGCGAATTTCGAGGTGACGTCGAAAAATGTCCAGGCCTTGCTGCATCCCGACGACGTCGATGAATTGCGCAAGGCGATCGCCGAATTCACCAAGGGCGCGCGATCCTATGAGGCGGAGTTCCGCATCAACCGGCCGGACGGCGAGGTGCGCTGGTGCGTCGGCACGGCGGCGGCGACCATCGACGGCAACGGCCGCGTCGTTCGCGTCAGCGGCGTGACCGTGGATATTACCGAACGCAAGCGCGCCGAAGAGCGCCAGAGCCTATTGACCCGGGAAGTCGATCATCGCGCCAAGAACGCGCTGGCGCTGGCGCAGTCGATCGTTCGCTTGACGCGCGCCGATAGCGTCAAGACCTTTGTGGACGCCGTTGAAGGGCGCATCAATGCGCTCGCCCGGGTTCACACAATCCTCTCGCTGTCGAGCTGGCAAGGCGCGCAAATAGGCAAGCTGATCGACGAGGAGCTCGCGCCTTATTCCAGAGCCGGCCAGATCCGGCTTTCCGGCGCGGAAGTGCGACTACAGCCCGCGACCGCGCAAACCCTTGCGCTCGCGTTGCACGAGCTCGTTACCAATTCGGCAAAATATGGCGCGCTGTCCGTGCTGTCGGGCCAACTATCCATCACATGGGACGTTGAGGACGATATGCTTGCGTTGGCATGGGAAGAAACCGGCGGGCCCCGGGTGCAAACACCGACTTCCCGGGGATTTGGCACAAGAAGCCTGATGGCGAGCGTCGAAACGCAGCTGGGCGGACAGGCCTTGTTCGACTGGCGCGCCGAGGGCCTGATCTGCCGATTGCGCGTTCCGCTTGCGCCACAAGTGTCGATGCCGATGCCCGACGAACGATTTGCGGGGATGACAATCGGCCGGCCATTCCAGAAGGTGTCCTGACCTCAGTGCTTCAGGATCTTGGCAAGGAACGCCTTGGCGCGTTCCGATTGCGGATCGTCGAAGAACGTGGCCGCGTCGGCGGTTTCGACGATCTCGCCGCCATCCATGAAGAAGACCCGGTTGGCGACACCTCTGGCAAAACCCATTTCGTGGGTTACGCACACCATCGTCATGCCTTGCCTCGCGAGGCCGGTCATGACGTCGAGCACCTCATTGACCATTTCCGGATCGAGCGCCGACGTCGGCTCGTCAAACAGCATCACCTCGGGATCCAGCGCCAAGGCGCGGGCAATCGCGACGCGCTGCTGCTGGCCGCCGGACAGTTGCGCGGGATGCTTCATCAAATGCGCCGACAATCCGACCCGGGCGAGCAGCGATCGCGCCTTCTCTTCGGCCTCGGCTTTCGGCCGCCTCAGGACCTTGGTCTGGGCGATCGTGACGTTGCTCAGCACCGTGAGGTGCGGAAACAGTTCAAAGCTCTGGAATACCATTCCGACCGTGCGTCGTAGCGTAGCGAGATTGGTGACGCCGGGCGCCAGCCGAAAGTTGCCGACGACGATCTCGCCCGAATCGATGGTCTCAAGACCGTTCATCGTCTTGATGAAGGTGCTCTTGCCAGATCCGGACGGCCCGCAGATCACGACGACCTCGCCCCGAGCGATGCTGGCGTTGCAACATTTAAGGACCTGAAACGCGCCGTAAAATTTCGAAACATTGTTGATCTCGATCATCACCGCGCCCCGTAGGAAAGCCGGCCCTGTAGCTGCTTCACAAACTGAGAAGCGGCAAAACAAAAGATGAAATAGATGACGCCGACGGTCAGATACATCTCCACCAGCCGGCCGTCGCGCTGCGCGATCTTGGTCGCCGCACCCAACAGGTCGGTCGCCGAAATGACGTAAACCAGCGAGGTATCCTGAAACAGGATGATGGTCTGGGTCAGCAGGATCGGCAGCACGTTGCGGATTGCCTGCGGAAACAGGATGTAGATGTAGGCGTTGAGTTTTGACAGGCCGAGCGCCTCGCATGCCGAATACTGGCCGGGCGAGATCGAACGAAAGCCTGCGCGCACGATCTCGGCATAATACGCCGCCTCGAATAGCACGAAGGTCGTGAAGATCGTCAGCGATGCGCCGACCGCCACGGGGCGTCCATGGTTGGTAAGCCAGCCGATCGCCCACGGCACCAGAAAGAACACCCAGAAGATCACCAGGATCAGCGGGATCGAGCGCATCAGATTGACGTAAGCGGTCGCAAAACCCGAAAACAGCCGGTTTTGGGACAGCCGAGCGACAGCGAGCAGGCTTCCGAAAACGATACCGCCGGTGACGCCGACCAGCGTGATCTCAAGCGTAAACCACAGGCCCTTCATCAGGAACGGCCAAGCCGAGACCAGCGCCGCCAGATCGACCCTCATGCGCTTAGCCCCTCCCGCTCGCAGCACCCGGCAGCCGAGCCGCCTGCTCGATGCGGTGCATCACCTGCCAGGCGATCAGCGCGATCAACAGATAGATGATCGTCACGACGCCGAAGGCTTCAAACGTGCGAAACGTGTTCTCGTTGATCTCGCGCGCGGTCGCCGTCAACTCAACCAACCCAATCGTCAGCGCCACCGACGTATTCTTGAAGATCGTCATGAACTCGTTCGTGAGTGTCGGCAGGATGATGCGAAACGCCTGCGGCAGCAGGATCAGGCGGTACATGCCGCCCTTGTCGAAGCCGAGCGCATCGGCCGCTTGAGCTTGCCCGCTGGGAAGGGCCTGCAGCCCGGCCCGCACCTGTTCGGCAATGCGTGCGGCCGTGAACAGCCCGAGACAGATCAATGCCGGGACAAAGCTTCCCCACGGCGGGTCCATCTGCTTGATCGCCATGCCGATATGCGCCGGCAAAAGCTCCGGCAATACGAAGTACCAGAAGAACATCTGTACCAGGAGCGGAATGTTGCGGAAGATTTCCACATAGATCCGCCCGATCCTGGGCAGGACTCCGCGCGGCAATGTCCTGATCACACCAACCAGCGTGCCGACTACCAGCGCGATGGTCCAGGCGCCGAGCGCGAGGCCGAGCGTCCAGGCCAGACCATCGATGATCCAGTCGAGATATCGTCCTGCGCCGTCCGGGGTTGCTTCGAACAGTAACGACATGCGCGACTTTCTTTCTCTTAAGAGCGATCGCCCAGGTTTCCGTCACGCTCCTTTGCTTCGTCACTGGCCGATCGCCTTGTCGCTCGGGTTCTTGACCAGGTCCCTGAGTTTCTCCGATTGCGGAAAATTCAGGTTGATGTTCTTGGGCGGAATCGGGCTCTCGAACCATTTGGTGTAGAGCTTGTCGTAACTGCCGGACTGCATGGTCTCGCGAAGCGTTTCATCGACGAGTTGCTTGAAGGCGGGATCGTCCCTGGAGATGACGAGGCCGTAAGGGTCGCTGGGAAACGAGTCGGTCAGGAGCACGAAATCATCTGGCGCGTTCGCGCTCGCCTTCAGCCCGGCCAGCAGGATGTCGTCTTCCATGAAGGCCGACGCCCGTCCGGTCTGAACCAGCAGGAAGGATTCCGCGTGATCCTTGCCCTGCAGGATTTTCATGCCGAGCGCCTTGTCGGCGTTAAGCTTGGCGACAAATTGCGACGTGTTGGTCCCCTGGGTGACGACAACGGATTTACCCTTGAGGTCGTCGGTGGTCTTCAGGTTCGATGATTTCAGCGCGATCCACTTGAACTGCGGCGCATAGAATATCAGCGAAAACGATACCTCGTTCTGGCGCGTGATGGTGTTGGCGGTCGAGCCGCATTCGATATCGACCGTGCCATTCTTGACCAGCGGAATACGATTGGAGGAGTTGACGGCCTGATAGGCGACCTTGAGGTCGGGCAGACCGAGTTTTGCCTTTACCTTGGCGATCACGAGGCTGCAAAGCTCGACCGAAAAGCCGATCGGCTTCTGGTTGTCGTCGAGGTAGGAGAGCGGCACGGAGGCTTCACGATGACCGATGGTGATGGTGCCCGCATCCTTTATTCTCTGCAATGTCGGTCCGAGCCCCTCGGCGGAGCCCGCCGACGGCACTGAGGCGAGCGCCAGACTAAAAACCGCAACGACGCCAGAAAATTTCACCATGACAGACTCCCCTCTCTACCAGCGCCAGCCCGCGGCCGGCGCATCAACCTGATTTGACCGATGCGATCGCCGCATCGATGGCCTCGCCGAGGCGCTCGACGATGACGTCCACTTGTCCTTCGCTGACGATAAACGGCGGGGCCAGGAGGACATGGTCCCCGTTCAGCCCGTCGATGGTACCGCCCATCGGATAGACCATCAGGCCCCGCGTCATCGCCTCGCGCTTGACCTGCGCATGCAACTTCGACTGCGGCGCAAACGGCTGTTTGGTATCGCGATCGGCAACCAGTTCGAGCGCGCGGAACAGCCCGCGTCCCCTGATATCGCCGACGTGATGGTGGTTGGCGAACCGCTCTTCCATCCGGCGCTGCAGATGGTCGCCCATGGCAACGACATTCTTCAACAAACCATCGCGGCGGATGACCTCCTGCACCGCAAGTCCGGCGGCCGCCGCCATCGGATGACCGGCATAGGTGTGACCGTGCTGAAAGAAGCCGGAGCCTTTCGAGAAGGCCTCGAAAATCTGGCCGCTCAAAAGCACTGCGCCGACCGGCTGGTAGCCGCCGCCGAGGCCCTTGGCGACGGCCATCAGGTCGGGCGCAATGCCGTCCTGCTCGCAGGCATGCAGCGCGCCGGTGCGGCCCATGCCGCACATGACCTCATCCAGAATCAGCAGCACGCCATAGCGGTCGCAGATCGCGCGGATCCGCTTGAAATAATCGGCGACCGGCGCTACCGCGCCCAAGGTTGCACCGACAACGGTCTCCGCCACAAAGGCGATGACCTGATCGGGCCCGAGTTCGAGGATCTTGTCCTCGAGCGCTTGCGCCGCGCGTGCGGCGTAGTCCGCATCGCTCTCGCCGGGCTCCTGCAGCCGATAGGCATAGCAGGGATCGATGTGATGGGTTTCAAACAACAGCGGGCGGAATTGCGAGCGGCGCCACTCGTTGCCGCCGGTCGCCAGCGCCCCCAGCGTATTGCCGTGATAGCTCTGTCGCCGCGCAATGATATGCCGGCGCTGGCTTTGGCCTTTCTCGACGAAATACTGACGCGCCATCTTGATGGCGGCCTCGACCGCTTCCGACCCGCCGCTCACGAGATAAACATGATCGATGCCTTGCGGCGCATCCTCGACCAGACGATCCGCCAGTTTTTCGGCGACGTCGGTCGTGAAAAAGCCGGTATGGGCATAGGCGAGCGCGTCGAGCTGCTTGTGCAGCGCCGCAATGATGTCCGGATGACCGTGTCCGAGGCAGGAGACGGCAGCACCCCCCGAGGCGTCGATGTAGCGCTTGCCGTTCCGGTCGAACAGTTCGATGCCCTTGCCGCCGACAGCCACCGGCATCACGGCATCTACCATGCGATGAAGGATGTGGGTCACGAGGTCTTCTTGTTGCCCCTTGGTTTCAGATGAGTGTTGAGCGCCGCGAGATGCGCGTCGGTATGCTGCAACGTGGCAAGCGCGTCGTCACCGCCGCGGCCTGCGATGATCGCGCCCAGGATTTCGGCGACCACGAACGCCGGCGACATCGCGTGGAAGAACGACGGGCTGTCGGTCGCCACGATCACGGCATGCTGCGCGATCTGCGCTAGCGGCGCCACCTCGCTGTCGGTGATCGCAACCACGGCCATCCCCTGCCCGACCGCGTATTCCGCCAATTCCACCGTCAGGCGCGTGTAGGGCAGCACGCTTGCGACCAAAAGAACGTCCCTGCTCGTGGCGCGCGCCAAAACGTCGGCGCCGGTGGCGGCAATGCCGTCGATGTGCGTGGAGCGTTCGCCGACCAGCGACAGCACATAGTGAAAATGCCACGCCACCGAATGGCTTGAGCGCAATCCGAGGCAATAGATCCGGCGCGCGGAAGCCAGCGCCCGCGCCGCCGCGACCACCCGGTCGAGCCGGTCCGGTGCAGCCAGTCGCTCGATCTGCTTGCCGATCGAGTGCAGCATTTCCGCGGCCAGCGCCTTGTCTCCCCTGAGCTTCTGGCTCGCGAGCTGTGCGCCGGCCTTGCCGGCGAAACCGATATCGCCGTCGCGCACCGCCGCCGCGTAAAGCTCGCGGACGCGGTCGTAACCATCCATGCCGAGGTGTTTGGCGAGGCGCGTCATCGTTGCCGGCTGGACGCCGGCCTGACGCGCTTGCTCGCGCATCGACAATAGCGCCACGTCGCGGGGCCGTTCCAACACATATCTGGCGCCGGCCTGAAGCTGGCCGGACATGGTGTCAAACGCCTTGATGATCCGGTCGGCGAGCGGGCCCTGATCCATGGCGAGAGCCTAACCCACTCTCTGGTATTTGCAACATATGTTTCATAGTACGTTACGATAATTCATTTGAATCATTCCCGCACGGCACTGCGAAAGCCCGCTGCACCTATTCCTTGGATAAACAGCTTGCTTGGATATGCAGCGTTCGCTCTGGCCGCGGACCTGTGTCGATGTCGTCGTGATCGAGGCTCGCGCGGGATCACCTGGAGTTGCCGGGATTGTGATCGCTGAAGGCTCAAAAAGCGGACGGCTGCTTTGTCGAAAGACATGGAGAACCACATCTTCACGCAAAGTCTATGCGGACGATTCGGACGGCCAATATAGAATCCAGTCAAACGCCGAATCGCTCAAACCCTCCGAAAATTTTCCTCGACATGAAATATTGGACAAAGATCGACCTCGCGGCGTGCGATCGCGACCTCCGGCTCGACTTCGCGCGCGGGATCGCGATCTGGTTTCTGTTTCTGGACCACATTCCCCACAACGCCGTCAGCCAGCTGACGATACGCAATTTCGGATTCAGCGGCGCGACCGACCTGTTCGTGTTTGCCGCCGGTTATGCCGCTGCGATGTTCTATGGAAGAATGATGCTCGAGCGCGGGCTTGTCGTCGCGGCAACGCGTATTTTCAAGCGCGTGTGGCAGCTCTATGCAGCCTACGTCGTCCTGTTCGTCATTTATGTCGACACCATCTCCCATGTGGCGGCCCAATATGCCGCGCCCGAGATCATCGGCGATTTCCACGTCAGCGGAATCATCGACCATCCGATCCGGATCCTGATCCATGGCCTCTTGCTGCAAGCCAAGCCGCTCAACCTGGATGTGCTGCAATTGTTCATCGTTCTGATGGCGTCGTTTCCGCTTGCGCTATGGGGAATGTTTCGCTGGCCGAACCTGACCATGATCGCTTCGCTCGCCCTGTACCTGGCTGCCCGTGGATTCGACTGGAACCTGGCGTCGTTTCCGGATGGCCGCTGGTACTTCAATCCGTTCTGCTGGCAATTGCTTTTTGTGCTCGGTATCTGGTGCGCGCTGGTCGGCGCAAGACTGGCGCGCTCGGTTCAAAATCTGCCGCTGCTGCGCATCGCCGCTCTGGCTTACCTGCTATTCGCCCTGGTCATCACGATCGCGGGAAGGAGTCCAGCGCTCGCAAGCTTCATCCCGGACGGGTTGATCGCCTCCTTTGTGCCCAACGACAAGGAAAATCTTGCGCCCTTTCGCGTGCTTCATCTCCTTGCCCTGGCTTTCATGTTCACGCGCCTCGTTCCGAACAACTTGGATCGGTTTGGCTGGAAGGTCTTGCAGCCCGTTCTCATCTGCGGCGAAGAATGGCTTGCGGCCTTCTGCGCCGGCGTCTTTCTGTCATTTGCCGGCCACCTGTTCCTGATCACGGGACCGAACTCGCTTGCCATGCAGGTCTTCGTCAGTGCCGCCGGAATCTCGATCATGACGTGCGTAGCCTATTACGTGTCCTGGTCGAGACGGCAGGACTACAAGCCGGCGCTCGGCACGCGATCCTGACGATCTTCAGGCAATTGCCGCCACGGTAAGGCGCCATCGGCGGCGCGAATCAGCGAAGCCAAATACGGGTGATCGACGGCAAAAGCGAACCGGCAGCACGCTGCCGTGCCGCCGGCGGCCCGAAGAAACGCAATTATTTCCGAATGTTAATGCGACAAGGCGGTGGGGAACCGTTCAAAATGGCTGGGCGGCGAATGTCCCAACGGCCGCAGAACAGGTAAACTCACGAGCAATGTCGCAAACGCTGCTCAGCGCGCTGATGGCAAGTTCATGGACCAACCTTTAAAACCAAAACCCCCGACTAAAGCTCCTCCCATCGGACCTTCGCCGATGGGAGAGCCGCGGCCGCGCCGGGGTTTCCTGCTGCCTTCCATCCTGGTTTTGCTGGTTGTCGCCGGCGTCGTTTGGTGGACCAGGCAAGGAACTGCGCCGCAGCAAGGCGGAGCGGGCGGCGGGCGGGGAGCTGCCGCGCCGATGTCGATCGTTCCGGAAACGGTCACCAAAGGCGATATTGGGATCAACCTCAATGCGCTGGGGACGGTGACCTCGCTCGCCACCGTCACCATCAGAACCCAGATCAGTGGTTATTTGATCCGCGTAGCGTTCAAGGAAGGCGACGAGGTCAAGAAGGGGGACCTGCTCGCGGAGATCGATTCGCGGCCCTATGAAGCAGCGCTCGCGCAGCAGCGAGGACAGCTCGCGCGCGATGAGGCGTTGCTGAAAGGCGCGCAAGTCGATCTCGCCCGCTACCAGGGCCTGGCGGCGCAGAATGCCGTGCCGCACCAGACGCTGGACACCCAGATTGCGCTGGTCTCGCAGGACCAGGGCACGGTCGAGGCCGACCGCGCCATGGTCAAGGCCGCCGAGGTGAACCTGAATTACACCCGGATCCTGTCGCCGCTCGACGGCCGCGTCGGACTGCGTCTGGTCGATCAGGGCAATTATGTCACCCCCGGCGACGCCAACGGTCTCGTCGTCATCACGCAAATAAAGCCGATCAGCGTGCTATTCACGGTGCCTGAGGACAATTTGCAGGCGATCTCAAAGCGCCTGCAGGCGGGCGCCGTGCTGCCGGCGACCGCGTTCGACCGTAGCGGCATCAGCAAGATCGCCGACGGCACGTTGCAGACCTTCGACAGCCAGATCGATCCGACCACCGGCACGATCAAGCTGCGCGCGACATTCCCGAACGATACGGAAGCGCTCTTTCCCAACCAGTTCGTCAATATCCGCCTGTTGCTCGACACCCACAAGGACGTGACCACGATGTCCACGGCCGGCATCCAGCGCGGCACACCGGGCACGTTCGTCTATCTCGTCAATACCGACAGCACGGTATCGGTCCGCCCGGTAAAGCTCGGCATGACCGACGGCGATCGCGTGGAAGTGCTTTCAGGGCTGGCGCCGGGCGATCGCATCGTGATCGATGGCGCCGACAAGCTGCGTGACGGTGCGAAGATCAACTTGCGGGCGGCGACCGGTGCAAGCCCCGGCCCCGATGCGACCAAGGCGGCGGGCCAGAATAACAGCCAGGAAAAACAAGACAAAGCGGGCGCCGGCAAGAAGCGGCGCTCGGAAGACGGGCCAAAACAATGAACCCGTCACAGCCGTTCATCCTGCGGCCAGTGGCAACGACCTTGCTCATGATCGCCATCATGCTGTCGGGCATGCTGGCGTTCCGCTTCCTTCCGGTCGCGGCCTTGCCTGAAGTGGACTACCCGACCATCCAGGTCCAAACCTTCTATCCCGGCGCCAGTCCCGACGTGATGACCTCCTCCATCACCGCGCCTTTGGAGGTGCAGTTCGGCCAGATGCCGAACCTCAACCAGATGAGCTCGGTGAGCTCCGCCGGGGCATCGGTCATCACCCTGCAATTCGGACTGAGCATTTCGCTCGATGTTGCCGAGCAGGAGGTGCAGGCCGCCATCAATGCCGCGGGCAATCTCCTGCCTGCCGATCTGCCGGCGCCGCCGATCTACGCCAAGGTAAACCCGGCGGATGCCCCGATCCTGACGCTCGGCCTGACCTCGAAAACCATGCCGCTCACCCAGGTGGAGGATTTCGTCGACACGCGGCTTGCGCAAAAGATCTCCCAGCTTCCGGGTGTTGGCCTCGTCAGCATCTCAGGCGGCCAGCGGCCGGCGGTGCGAATCCGCGCCGATATCCGCAAGCTCGCCGCCTACGGACTTAACATCGACGATCTCCGCACCACACTCGCCAACGCCAACGTCAACACGCCGAAGGGAAATTTCGACGGCTCGATGCGCGCCTACACCATCAACGCCAACGACCAGATCCGCAACGCCGGCGACTATAAATCGCTGGTCGTTGCCTACAAGAACGGCTCGCCGGTTCGCCTCAGCGATGTCGGCGACGTCATCGATGGCGCGCAGAACGACAAGCTCGGCGCCTGGATGAATGAAACCCCGGCGATCATCCTGAATGTCCAGCGCCAACCCGGCGCCAACGTCATCTCCGCGGTCGAAGGCATCAAGTCGCTGTTGCCGCAACTGCAGGCCACGCTGCCTGCCGCGATCGACCTCAACATCCTGACCGACCGGACTATCACCATCCGCGCCTCGGTGCGCGACGTCGAATATGAGTTGTCGCTCGCGGTCATCCTGGTGGTGATGGTGATCTTCGTATTCCTGCGCTCTTGGCGGGCGACGCTGATCCCGAGCCTTTCCGTTCCATTGTCGCTGGTCGGCACGCTGGGGGCGATGTATCTGTTCGGCTTCAGCCTCAACAATCTTTCGCTGATGGCGCTGACGATCGCCACCGGCTTCGTGGTCGACGACGCCATTGTCGTGATCGAGAACATCTCCCGCTACATCGAGGAAGGTGATTCGCCGCTGCAGGCTGCACTTCGCGGCTCCGAACAGATCGGTTTCACCATCATCTCGCTGACGGTATCGCTGATCGCCGTTCTGATTCCGCTGTTGTTCATGGGCGACGTCGTCGGCCGCCTGTTCCGCGAATTCGCGATCACGCTGTCGGTGACCATCCTGATCTCGGCGGTGGTCTCGTTGACGCTGGTGCCGATGGCCTGCGCCAAGCTACTGACGGCGGAAACCGAAGCGCACGAGAACGCGTTTCAACGCTACAGCCGTGAAGGCTTCGACCGGGTGATCGCGATCTACGGCCACATGCTCAACTGGGTGCTCGACCGCCAGACGTTCGTGCTTCTGATCGCGCTCGCCACCTTCGGCCTCACCGCCTGGCTCTACATGGTCATCCCCAAGGGATTTTTTCCCTTGCAGGACACCGGCGTCATTCAGGCGATTTCGGAGGCGCCGCAGTCGGTCTCCTACGCCGCGATGGCGGAACGGCAGCAGCAATTGGCGAGCGTCATTCTCAGGGACCCCGAAGTCGACAGCCTGTCGTCGTTCATCGGCGTCGACGGCACCAACACCACGCTCAACAGCGGCCGCCTGCTGATCAATTTGAAACCGCACGAGCTGCGCAAGAGCGATGTTGCGACCGTGATGCAGCGTCTCAAGGATGCGACCGCCTCGCTGACCGGCATCACCCTCTATATGCAGCCGGTGCAAGACCTGACCATCGAGGGCACCGTCAGCCGGACGCAATATCAGTTCATCCTGCAGGATGCCGATCCGGTGCAACTCGCCGAATGGACGCCGAAACTCGTCGACAAGCTCAGGACGCTTCCAGAACTTGGCGACGTCGCAAGCGACATCTCGGCACAAGGGCTTTCCGTGTTCGTCGAGATCGATCGCGACCAGGCGGCCCGTTTCGGGATCACACCGGCCACCATCGACAATGCGCTCTACGATTCCTACGGCCAGCGCATCGTCTCGACCATCTTCACCAACTCGAACCAGTATCGCGTCATTCTCGAGGCCGATCCGGCCCTGCAAAATTCGCTGGAGGCGTTGTCGAATATCTATTTGCCCTCGTCGGTAGGCTCTACGCCGGTGCCGCTCGCGGTAGTGGCGAAAATGCGCGAGGAGACCGCGCCGTTGCAGATCTCGCATCTCGGGCAATTCCCCTCCGCCACCGTGTCCTTTAACCTCGCGCCGGGCGCAGCACTCGGCGATGCGGTGACGGCGATCAAGCAGGCACACGTCGATCTCGGCGTGCCGCTCGGCCTCATCACCAGCTTCCAGGGTGCAGCGCTTGCGTTCCAGTCGTCGCTCTCCAATCAGCTGTTCCTGATCCTGGCCGCGATCGTCACCGTCTATATCGTGCTCGGCGTGCTCTATGAGAGCTTCATCCACCCCATCACCATTCTTTCGACCCTGCCGTCGGCCGGAATCGGCGCGCTGCTGGCGCTGATCGTCGCCGGCCATGACCTGACGATCGTCGCGATCATCGGCATTATTCTCTTGATCGGCATCGTGAAGAAGAATGCGATCATGATGATCGACTTCGCGCTCGATGCCGAACGCAACGAGGGCAAGCCGCCGCGGGAAGCGATCTATCAGGCCTGCCTGTTGCGATTTAGGCCGATCATCATGACGACGATGGCCGCCGTGCTCGGCGCTTTGCCGTTGATGGTCGGCACAGGCGCCGGTTCGGAATTGCGGCATCCGCTCGGCATATCCATTGTCGGCGGCCTCCTGGTCAGCCAAATGCTGACGCTGTTTACGACGCCGGTGATCTATCTCTGGTTCGACCGCCTGGCGGTGCGGTTCTCCGGACGGCCCGATGCTGCCGGCCGGACGAGCTGGTCGGGCTAGGCCATGGAACCGTCAACACCCTTCATTCGCCGCCCGGTCGCCACGACGTTGCTGACGTTCGGGCTTGCGGCGGCGGGAGCGGTGGCGTTCTTCAAGCTGCCGGTCGCGCCGCTGCCGCAGGTGGATTTTCCGACCATTTCGGTGCAGGCGAACTTGCCAGGCGCAAGCCCGCAAGACGTCGCAACCACGGTCGCAAGCCCGCTTGAACGTCACCTCGGGCAAATCGCCGACGTGACCGAGATGACCTCCTCGAGCACGGTGGGCTCTACGCGCATCACGCTGCAGTTCGGGCTGAATCGCGACATCAACGGCGCGGCGCGCGACGTGCAGGCCGCGATCAATGCGGCCCGCGCCGACCTCCCGACCAGCCTGCGCTCCAACCCCACCTACCACAAGGTCAATCCCGCCGACGCGCCGATCCTGGTCCTGACCCTGACTTCGGACACCGCGACGCGCGGCGAACTCTACGATGCGGCCTCCACCGTGCTGGCGCAAAAACTCTCGCAGGTCGAAGGCATCGGCGAAGTCGCGGTCAGCGGAAGTTCGCTGCCGGCGGTCAGGGTCGACCTGATTCCGCAGGCGCTCTACAAATACGGCATCGGGCTTGAGGACGTGCGCGCCGCCCTTGCGAGCGCCAATGCGCACAGTCCGAAAGGCGGCATCGACGTCGGCGACCAGCGTTACCAGATCTACGCCAACGACCAGGCCAACAAGGCCGTCAACTACCAATCGCTGATCGTCGCTTACCGGAACGGCGCGGCGGTGCATCTCTCCGATGTCGGCGAGGTCACCGACGGGGTCGAAAATCTCCGCAACGCCGGGCTTGCCAACGGCAAGCCCGCGGTCCTGATCATTCTCTACCGGCAGCCGGGCGCCAACATCATCAGCACCGTCGACAACGTCAAGGCGTTGCTGCCGCAGCTCCGCGCCTCGATCTCGCCCGCGATCGATATCGGACTTGGCGTCGACCGCTCGACGACGATCCGCACCTCGTTGCGCGATGTCGAGCGCACGCTGGTCCTCGCCGTGCTCTTGGTGATCATCGTCGTCTTCGCATTCTTGCGAAACCTGCGCGCGACATTCATCCCCGTTGTCGCGGTCTCGGTGTCGCTGGTCGCCACCTTCGGCGTGATGTATCTGATGGGCTATAGCCTCGATAACCTTTCGCTGATGGCGCTTACGGTTGCGACCGGCTTCGTCGTCGACGACGCCATCGTCGTGCTGGAAAACGTCAGTCGCTACATCGAGGACGGCCTGTCGCCGCTGGAGGCGGCACTGAAGGGCGCCAACGAGGTGGGTTTCACGGTGCTCTCCATGAGCATCTCGCTGATCGCGGTGTTCATCCCGATCCTGCTGATGTCCGGGATTGTCGGCCGCCTGTTTCGCGAATTCGCGATGGTGATCTCGATATCGATCCTGATCTCGCTCGCGATTTCGCTGGCGACCACGCCGATGATGTGCGCCGTGCTGCTGCGCGGCCATACTGGCGAGCGCCACGGCAGGATCTATCAGATCAGCGAACGTTTCTTCGACGCGATGCTGGGCTTCTATCGCAGGACGCTGACGAGCGCGCTTGAGCATCCATTGAGCATCATATTGATCTTCGTCGTCGCTATCGGTCTCAATGTTTACCTGTACATCGTCATTCCGAAAGGCTTCTTCCCGCAGCAGGATACCGGGCGGATCATCGGCAGCATCCAGGCCGACCAGAGCATCTCGTTTCAGCTCATGCAGCAGAAGCTCGCGCAGTTCGTCTCCATCATCAAGAAGGATCCCGCGGTCGACACCGTCGTCGGCTTCACCGGCGGCGGCCAGACCAATGGCGGCTTCATGTTCATGTCGCTGGTGCCGCTCAACGAGCGCCACATCTCTGCGGACGGCGTGATCGCGCGATTGCGGCGCGAGATGGCGGTGGTTCCGGGCGCGACCCTGTTCCTGCAATCGGTTCAGGACATCCGCGTTGGCGGCCGGCCCGGCAACGCGCAATATCAATACACGCTGACAGGTAACACGTTCGAAGAGCTCAATGAATGGTCGCCGAAGATCGCGGCCGCCCTGCAAGGCGAGCCAAATCTCGCAGATGTCAACAGCGACCAGCAGAACAAGGGGCTCGAAGCCGACCTGGTGATCGACCGCGACGCCGCCGCGCAGCTCGGGATCACCGTCAGCCAGATCGACAACACGCTCTACGACGCCTTCGGCCAGCGCCAGGTTTCCACCATCTATGTCGCCCGCAATCAGTATCACGTGATCATGGAGGTGGCGCCGCGCTACTGGCAAAACCCCGAGACGCTGAAGGATGTCTACGTCTCTACCTCCGGCGGTTCGGTCGGCGGCTCGCAGGCGACCAATGCGGTGGCGGGCACGGTAGCGACAAGTGCAAAGTCGACTGCGGCAACCTCCGCCAACGCGCAGGCTGCGCGCAATCTTGCCACGAACTCGATCGGCGCCACCGGCAAGGGCATCGCCTCGACGGGCTCCGCGGTCAGCACCAAACAGGAGACCATGATCCCGCTCTCGGCCGTTGCCCACTTCACCCAGGGCGCGACCCCGCTCGGGGTCAATCATCAGGGACTGCTGGTCGCCAGCACCATCTCCTTCAATCTGGCCCCGAACGTCTCGCTGAGCACGGCGACCGCCACCATCGAGGCCACCATGAACCGGATCGGCGTGCCTGCGACGATCCGCGGCACTTCGCAGGGTACGTTGAAGGCCTTCCAGGATTCGCTGAACAATCAGCTGTTTCTCATTCTGGCCGCCCTGGTCACGATCTACATCGTGCTCGGCGTGCTCTACGAAAGCTATGTTCATCCGCTGACGATCCTTTCCACGCTGCCGTCCGCCGGCGTCGGCGCGCTGCTGGCGCTGATGGCGTTCAACACCGAATTCAGCATCATGGCGCTGATTGGCGTCATTCTCCTGATCGGCATCGTCAAGAAGAACGCCATCATGATGATCGACTTCGCGCTTGATGCCGAACGAAGGCGCGGCATGAGCTCGCTCGATGCGATTCGCGAGGCCTGCCTGCTCCGGTTCCGGCCGATCATGATGACGACCATGGCCGCCATGCTCGGCGCGCTTCCGCTTGCGGTCGGCATGGGCGACGGCGGCGAGCTCCGCCAGCCGCTCGGGATTGCGATCGTCGGAGGTCTGATCCTGAGCCAGGTGCTGACGCTTTATTCGACACCTGTGATCTATTTGTATCTAGACAGGTTCCGCCTCTGGAGCCAACGTCTCCGAGGTGGCGGCGCGGCACCGCATGCGCCCGGACCTTCACTGCAACCGGGCGAATAAATGCCGACAATTACGTCAGTTCGGGCCGTTCAGCGAATCCAGCCCCTGCCCGAATCAAGGGCGCGCGCGCGAGGCCTTGGCGGCAAATGGCGCGCCGCTTCCGCGCTGGCCGTGCTGGCGCTGAGCCCGGCACTGTCCGGCTGCATCCTCGGATCGGAGCGTCCCGAACTCAATCTCGACATGTCCGATACCTACCGCACGGCGCCCAGAGGCAATGCCGATGCGGCCGTGCCGGTGCTGGACTGGTGGCGCGGTTTCCGCTCCGGCGAATTGACCGCGCTGATGGAAGCCGCCCAAATCTATAATCTCGACATCGCGGTCGCGATTGCCCAGATCGTGCAGGCCGATGCCCAGGTTGGGGTGTTTGGCGCGCCGCTCTTACCGTCGGTGTCGGGAAATGCGAGCGCCGAGGCGCTCCGCGCGGCTGGCAAAGATACCCAGCTCTACAATGTCAACCTGTCCGCAAGTTACATGCTGGATTTCTGGGGCAAGAACCGCGCGACGCTTTATGCCGCCGAGGAGAATGCGACGGTTGCGCGATATAACCGCGAGGTCGTCACCCTGACGACGATCGTGACCGTCGCCAACACCTATTTTCAGATCCTGGCCGCCCAGGACGAGTTGCGCGTCACCCGTCAGAATCTGGCGGCGGCCGAACGGATCCTCGGTCTCGTCAGGAATCAGTTCAATGGCGGCACGGCGTCGCAGCTCGACCTGTCGCAGCAGGAATCGCTGGTCGCGACCCAGCGCGCCGCAATCCCCCCGCTCGAAGTCACGTTAGGACAGAACATCGACGCCCTTGCCTTATTGGTCGCGCGTGCGCCGGCGAATTTTACCGTACGTGGCGGATCGACGCGGCAGATCGTGGTGCCCCGCGTCACCCCCGGACTGCCGTCGGAACTGCTCTATCAGCGCCCGGACATCCGGCAGGTCGAGGCGCAGCTCGCCTCCTCCAATTTCAGCGTCGAAGCCGCGCGCGCCGCGTTCTTTCCGCAGATCTCGCTGACCGGCACCACCGGTTTCCAGAGCGCAGCACTGGCGTCGCTGTTCACGCCGGGCGCGTGGTTCTACACGGCGGCGGCCTCGCTGACCCAGCCGATCTTCGACGGCTTTCTGCTGGAGAGCCAATTGAAGCAGGCGAAAGGCGTGCAGTTGCAGAACCTGCAGGTCTACCGCAAGGCCGTGCTCTCTGCATTCTCCGACGTCGAGAAGGCGCTGCTCGCCCTGCAAAAGTTTACCCTGCAGGAGCGTCTGCAAAACGACGTCGTTGCCGCTTCCCGCAAGGCGTTTGATGTCGCGGAAACCCAATTGCGTGGCGGCACCGTCAACCTGATTACGGTTCTGCAGACACAACAGACGCTGTTCACGGCAGAGAATAATCTGGTGCTGGTTCGGTTGAACAAGCTGCTGGCCGCCAGCAGCTTGTTCCAGGCCTTGGGCGGCGGCTGGACGCCGAGCGGCACGCTGGTGTCGTTACAACAATGAGGCTGGAGCGGCGTGTGAGAAAACTGGTCTTCAACATGGCACTGACGTCGATGCTGGCAATTGCAAGCGCTGCGCATGCACAAGACGCCGTCATTGCCATTCCGCCAAACCGCGTCCCGCTGACCTTCGGCATGAATGCCGAACAAGCCTCGTTCGCGTTGGGCGTGCCATTGAATTACATCCGCGGCCGCCCCGGCGACGAACTGTATCTCGCTCTTCCCAATGTCAAAGGCATGACATTGTCGCGCCGCAGCGACGGGCTCTATTTGCAGTTCCGAAGGGGACGGCTTGAGGGTTGGAAGGGCGATTGGGGAACGATCAGGCCTTGATGCGATGGGATGCGCCAGGATGAGCATGCTGAGAAATACGATAACGGTCGCGACTATCCTCGCCTGTCTGGCCGCAACCCCGGCTTTGGCCGGGCATTACCGGGTTCTGCGCTACGGCAATACCAGCGGCTGGTACTATGATGGCCGTGACGACGATCGCGACTTCCCCACCAACGGCTTCTTCCCCGGTAATTTCGCCGCCGATCCCTCGAGCGCCTGGATCGGGGCCGCCGGATTGTTCGGCAGCAATCCCTGGCGCGCCGCGGCACCCTATCCGTCGCAAGTCGTCATCGGATCGGCCCGCGACCCGTCTTATTGCATCCGGCGCTTTCGTTCCTACGACCCAGTGTCCGGCACATTCGTGGGCCGGGACGGCGTCCGTCGTCCCTGCTGATTCTAATTCGCGGTTCGCGTCGGGTCCCCCTCAGCGCCACATCGTGGGCGCTTCATGCAGGGCTACGCGGCCCGCCTCCTTGAGATCGTCTATCGACCACTCGGTTTTGGCGGCGGCCTCCAGGATTTTGGAAGCAACGTGGGTTAGAGGAAACCGATTCCTAGTGAGTGGATTTGAGGTTCGCGACCCACTCGACCCGTCGACCCTCAATCTTGCTCGATCCATGGATCAAGATATCGCCCGGGAATTCGCAGGCTACGGCGTCACGGAGTGTATCCGGAAGACGCCGTAGACGGGTCGCGTCGCAGACTTCTAGAACAGGATGACTTTTCTTCGAATCGTCATCCCGTTCTATCTTTTCGTTGGAGCATGATCTCCGCGCAAACGCGTTCCGCGTTTGTCGCGAGGGAAAACCGGTGCCCACTTTTCCAGATCATGCTCTAGCCCTTTTCGCACTTCTTCATGAAGCTGGTCTTTGCAGCGCCCGCCAAGGGCTTGCCGTCGGAACCCACGGCCTTGGTCGCGCACTGATCGGCCATGCACTTCTTCATGAACGCGGTCTTTGCTGCACCTGCGAGCGCCTTGCCGTCCTTGCCGACCGCTTTGGTTTCACAGGATTCCTGCGCAAAGGCCGAACCGATCGCGAGCGTCGCGATCACTGAAGCCAGAACAATGCTTCTTACCATGGGTGTCCTCCTGACAATTGTGGGGGGCGCGAATTTGACCGCAGAACGATGATGCGATCAAGCCCCTTCGACCGTTTCAAACGCAGACGATCGCACAGCAGCAAACGACGCGAGCAGCGGCGGGCTCTGTTCTCGCCGTCAGTTGACGAACGCGTGACATGGCACGTCCTGCCGCCGGCATGCCGCATTTCCTCCGCTAGATTTCCGTTGCGCGGTCCTGCCAGAAACAAAAAACTCAAAGAGAGGAAATAGTCATGACCACACGCCGTGATTTTCTCAAGGGCGGTGCGGCCGCCGCTACCGGCATCGTCTTCTGCAGTTGCGGCCTCCTCAAAAGCGCGCACGGCCAGCAAACGGCACAGCAAAAACTCCCGGTGATGGTCGGCGGAAAACGGGTCAAGACGATCGACGTGCATGCCCATTGCCATTTCCGCGAAGCCGGCGCGCTGCTCGGCGCCGATGCCGCCAAGGTCCAGCTTCCCCCGGTCAACGGCGCGGAAGAGGCTTTCATCGAGATCGACCGACGGCTTGCCATCATGGATTCGCAGGCCATCGACATGGAGGTGCTCTCGATCAACCCGTTCTGGTATGACCGCGATCGCGATCTCGCGGCCCAGATCGTGAAAATCCAGAACGAGAAGCTCGCCGAGTTTTGCGCCTCCAAGCGCGACCGGTTTGCAGGCTTCGCCTCGCTGACGCTGCAGGCGCCCGATCTGGCCGTACAGGAACTCGAGACCGCCGTGAGGAAGCAGGGATTGAAGGGTGCCGCGATCGGCGACAGGGTGGCAGACTTGGAGTTCTCCGACCCGAAATTCTTTCCCGTATGGGCTAAGGCGGCGGAACTCGGCGTACCCTTGTTCATTCATCCGCAGGGCGTGGGCGAACTCACCAAACGCCTCTCCGGCAATGGCTGGCTCGCCAACACCATCGCCAATCCGCTGGGGACGACGATTGCGCTATCGCACCTCATCTTCGAGGGGACGTTCGACCGCTTTCCGGAGTTAAGGGTGATCGCGGCCCATGGCGGCGGCTACCTGCCCTCTTACGCCGATCGTTCGGACCATGCCTGTTTGGTTGGGCCCAAAGGCTGCAACCCCGACATCAAACTTGCGAAGGCGCCGACCGAGTATCTCAAGCAGATCTATTTCGATTCGCTGGTCTTCACGCCTGAAGCGATCCGTCACCTCGTGGCCCAGGTCGGCGCCAGTCAGATCGTGCTCGGCAGCGACTACCCCTATCCGTGGGAGCTTCATCCGGTCGACCCGATCTTCGCCACTGAATCGCTCACCGAAGACCAGAGGGCAGATATCCTCGGCCGCACCGCAGCGAAGCTGTTCAATATCAGGGCCGCGTAGCGATCTGCTCTGCCTATTCGCGCTTGAATCGGTAATTGAACCGCTCGCCGTCGGCGACCAGCAAGCCCGCGGTCGGCGCCGGGAAGTGGATCGGCAGTATCAGCGTATCGGTGTTCGCGACGGAGGCAAAAAATCTTCGCCGCGACACCGCCGACTGTTTTGGATCCCAGTCGGGCTTCGCCGACCAGTCGGGTTCGCGGCACTGGATCACGTGATGCATCAAGTCGCCGGCCACTACCGCGCGCTTGCCTTTCGAGAAAATGTTGACGCAGCAATGACAGGGCGAATGTCCCGGCGTCGGCGTCAGGGTCATGGTGTCGTCCAGCGCGTAATCGTCATCGACCAGCAGCGCCTGGCCGGCTTCCACGATGGGCAGGCAATTGTCGCGGAACACCGTGCCGGGCGGGTTGGCGCCCTTCTTATGCTCGGCTTCCCACACCGCATATTCGCGCTTGTGAAAGATGTACTTCGCATTCGGGAATGTCGGCACCCAGCGGCCGTCTCGTAATGTGGTGTTCCAGCCGGTGTGATCGATATGAAGGTGGGTGCAAAAGACATAGTCCACCTTTTCGTAACTGATGCCGAGCGCGAACAGCTCATTGCGCCAGCGCTCTTTGCCGGGAAAATCGAACGGTGGCGGATGGCCCTTGTCCTCGCCGGTGCAGGTATCGACCAGGATCGTATAACGCGGCGTGCGCACCACGAAAGTCTGATAGGTGATGACCATCATTCCCAGCGCCGTGTCGAACGCTTCGGGCTCCATCGAGGGCAAATGACGCTTGAAGACCGCCTCGTCATAGGCGGGGAAGAAGTCCTGCGGCCGCCGCCATGGGCCCTCGCGCTCGATCACCGCGTCGATAGTGACGTCGCCGATCCTGATCTGCTTCATTTTCTCGTTTCCACTCCTTGCTCCCTCGGCAATGTTGGGGGCGAGCGTAGCGGGCGGCTTCCGATCGTTCAAGCCGCGCGAGCGGGTCCGGTCGTTGCTCGGTTGCCGCCTTGAGGCACCAACGATGCGGGGCGGTTGCAACGTCGTTCAACGTGCATATCTATTGGTTTCCACGAACCACCTTCAACACCGTATCCGAATCGGAGATTTCGATGACGGCAGGTACGCTGCAGGGACGCACTGCGCTGGTGACCGGCGGCTCGCGCGGTATCGGCGCGGCGATATCGACAGCATTGGCGCGCGCGGGCGCGGCGGTCGCGCTCAATTATCGGCAACGCGCGGGCGAAGCGGCCGCGCTCGTCGAAGCGATAGCCAAGGCGGACGGACGTGCCCTCGCCGTAGCGGCAGACGTCTCGCAAACCGATGCCGTCGCCAAAATGGTGGAACGGGTGAAATCAGAGCTTGGACCGATTGACATCCTGATCAACAATGCCGGGATCGCGATCACGCGCGGCATCGACGATCTCTCGGAAGCCGACTTCGATCAAACCATCGCGATCAACTTGAAGTCGGTTTTCCTATGCACCCAGGCTGCGTTGCCGATGATGCGAGCCGGCAAGTGGGGCCGCATCGTCAACATCTCCTCTGGCGCCGCCAGAGGCGCCGGCGCGATCGGGCCGCACTACAATGCGTCGAAGGCCGGCGTCGAGGGACTGACGCGCGGTTACGCCGCACGCCTCGTGAAAGAGGGCATCACCGTCAACGCGGTCGCGCCCTCCCTGATTGAAACCGACATGATGCAGGGACAGCAAGATCTCGTGAGCCGGATTCCGCTGGGCCGCTTCGGCAAGACCTGTGAGGTCGCACAGGCCGTCATGATGCTTCTCGACAATCCCTATATGACCGGGCAGACCGTTGCGATGAGCGGCGGCATGGCATTCAACTAGCCGCGCCAGGGTTGTTCATCGAGGACGGCGCAGCGTTATATCCAGTCAGCCCAGCGCGTTCACGCTGACGCGGTCGCAAGACGGCCGGCGATGAGAACCCGAGACGTAGCGTCTCCTTGCAACCTTAAGCACGCTAGCGTGCATTAGTTGGTATTCCAGCACTATCTGGCCTAGGGCCGGACCTGGATCGAGGGCTCCGGGCTATAATGATTCCACCGATTCGTTGGGTCCGTTCAGCAGCATAGCCGAAATTTTCGGAGGCAATGATGTGGTCCTTTTTCGAACGCCTGCTGGATTCGTCCACACTTTCCCCTCACGGAATCTGCCTGCTGTGGGAGCCGGAATTGATCTGGCTTCACGTGTTATCCGACGCCGTCATCGCGACCTCGTATTTCTCGATTCCGTTTGCGCTTGCGATTCTCGTCTCAAAACGGCGGGACTTCCAGTTCGGCTGGGTCGCGTGGGCGTTTGCCACCTTCATCCTGGCATGCGGGCTCACCCATGTGTTTTCGATCTACACGCTGTGGGTGCCGATTTACGGCATCGAAGGCATCGTCAAGGCGATCACAGCGGCGGCGTCAATCGTCACGGCTGT
>Ga0210406_10000849_pt1 | contig 39845 bp, 26 predicted proteins | sample IncBWC30MmetaG_FD_155454 | JGI IMG/M metagenome (GOLD analysis project Ga0210406, IMG submission 155454) | Forest soil microbial communities from Barre Woods Harvard Forest LTER site, Petersham, Massachusetts, United States - Inc-BW-C-30-M | ecosystem: Environmental > Terrestrial > Soil >... | reverse complement strand
TTCGCGGCAAAACAAAGGAAATCCGCCTTGAACCGAGCATTGCGGGCGGATGCCCATAAGCACGACGGGCGTCGCCACTGCCCTTTGCCGAACTCGGTCCGCCATGCCACATTGGGGCCACGGCCACGACGCGGGGCGGCGGCGGCGAATGGCGGACGTAAAACTCTTTCTTTCCTGCGTCTCGAATGAATTCGGCGCCTGGCGCGAGGCGCTGCGCCACGAGCTGACGTCGCTGAACCTTGACGTCGCCATCCAGGAGGATTTCGGCTCGCTCGGCGTGGACACGCTGAGCAAGCTGGACGCCTATATCAGGAACTGTGACGCGGTCATTCATTTAACGGGTGCGAAGGCCGGCGCCGCACCAAACGACTTTGTCGCCAAGAGATTCGTCGCGCAGCTTACAGACCTCGAGAAGCGGCTTCCGCCGCTCTTCGCGGCGATGAACGCGGGCGCGGCGATCGCCTACACGCAATGGGAGGCCTGGTTAGCGCTGTACCACGGCAAGCCGCTTCTGATTGCGCAACCGGACCTGAAGCCGGCCGAAGGCCCGACCGCCGACGGGCCTGCGCCTGTCGAGGACTCGCAGGTCGCGCACCTTGGGCGATTGCGCGAAGTCGGGATCTATCCGGAGATCCGCTTCGCGAACGCCGATCAACTCGCTACGCGCATCATAGAGGCGCTTTTCGCCATTTTTCGACGGCCGCTCCCGCCGGCCCGTAGACCCCGGAATCTACCCTTCGCGTCGCTCGGCGGCCTGTTCGCCGGCCGCGATGAGGACCTTGACGACCTACATACGGCGCTGCCGGACGCCAAGGGCACTCCGGTCGCGCTTTGCGGTCTCGGGGGGATCGGCAAGACGCGGCTTGCGATCGAATATGCGTGGTCTCGCGAGGCGGTCTATTCGGCGCTCCTGTTCGTCAGCGCGAGCGACGGCGCCGCGCTCAACGCGGGCTTGGCGGGGCTAACGGCCTTCGAGATTCTTGACCTGCCAGAGAAAGAGGCGCGCGACGACGCGACCAAGATCACCGCTGTCCTGCGCTGGCTTGAGTCCAACCCGACGTGGCTGATGATCCTCGACAACGTCGACGACCGCGCCGCCGTCGCTGAGGTGGCGAAACTCATGCCGCGTCTCAAAGGCGGGCATGTCGTCGTCACCGCGCGGGCGTCGAATTTTCCCGCCGGAGTGCGAAAGCTCGAAGTTTCCACGCTCGACGAGAAAGCGGCGGCGCAATTCCTGCTCGACCGCACCGAAGCGGACCGTAGCAAGAGCAAGGATGACACGGCGCTTGCCCTTGATCTGGCGCGGGAGCTGGGCGGCCTCGCGCTTGGGTTGGAGCAGGCGGGCGCGCATATCGCGACCGATCGCATCGGCTTTGCTCGCTATCTGAAACTTTGGAGCGACAGCCGGGAGAAAGCGCTCGCTTGGGCGGACGCGACGGTTACGGGTTCCGATCGGACGCTTGCCACGACCTGGGCGACATCGGTTGCGCAGCTCTCGCCGCCGAGCCGGCGGCTGCTCGACCGGCTCGCGTTCCTTGCCCCGGACCCGATTCCCGATTCGCTTCTCGACGTCACCGTTCCCGGCCAGTCGTCGGAAACTGACGCCTATGAAGCGCGCAGCGGCCTCTACATCTATTCGCTGATTTCACGCGTGACCGAGGAGGATGGCGGCGCGCCGGGATTCGTCGTTCATCGCCTCGTACAGGATTTCGCCCGCCGCGCGATGAGCGACGAGCGCCGCGCGCAGGTTTTGCGCAAGGCGCTCGAATGGGTGAACGCAGCCTTCGTTGGCACGGCGAGCGACGTGCGGAACTGGCCGATTCTCGATCCGCTGGCGCCGCATGCACTCGCGGTTGCGCGCAACGCGGATGCGGATGAGATTGCAGAACCGACCGGCCGGCTGTTCAATCAACTTGGTTTGCTGCTCAAAGCTAAGGCGGATTATTCCGAAGCGGAGCCAGTGTATCGTCGGGCGCTCGCCATCAATGAGGCCATCCACGGTCCGGGTCATCCCGATATTGCGTCGAACCTCAACAATCTCGCGCAGCTGCTGCAGGCGACGAACCGCCTCGCCGAGGCCGAACCGCTGATGCGCCGTGCGCTCGCGATCGAGGAACAGAACCATGGCCCAGATCATCCTAATGTCGCGATCCACCTCGGCAATCTCGGCCAGCTGCTTAAGGACACGAACCGTCTCGCCGAAGCCGAACCGCTGATGCGCCGCGCGCTAGCGATGGGCGAACAGATCTACGGCGCGGAGCATCCGAAGGTGGCGGTCCGCCTCAACAATCTCGCAGGGCTGCTTCAGGAAACGAACCGCTTTGCCGAGGCCGAACCGCTTAGGCACCGTGCGCTGGCCATCGACGAACAGAGCTACGGCCCAGATCATCCGAATGTGGCAGTTCAGGTCGGCAACCTCGCCGGATTGTTCGAGGCAACAGGCCACCTTGCCGAGGCCGAGCCGCTCCGGCGCCTTGCGTTGGCGGTCCACGAGGCGAGCCTCGGCCCGAGCCACCCTTACGTGGCAATCGGTCTCGACAATCTTGCAGGGCTTCTTCAACTGACGAATCGCCTAGCCGAGGCCGAACCGCTCTATCGCCGCGCCCTCGCGATCAACGAGGCGAGCTATGGCCCGGACCATCCCGCGGTCGCGGTCAACCTCAACAATCTTACGCTTCTGCTTCAGAACACCAACCGCCTCGCGGAGGCTGAGCCCCTGATACGCCGAGCGCTCACTATCGACGAGACAAGCTACGGCCGGGATCATCCCAATGTCGCGACAGACCTCAACACTCTCGCGCGGCTGCTTAAAGATACGAACCGCCTCGCCGAAGCCGAACCGCTGATGCGTCGCGCGCTGACGATCCTGGAGACGAGCCTCGGGCCGGACCATCCCAAGACGGTGAGCGCGCGGAACAACCTCGCTGTGCTGCGGGCCGCCTTCGCGCAGGGCGGCGCGTGAGAGCAGACTGGGATCGGCGCATCCATAGCCTGTCATGCCCGCGAAACCGGGCATCCAGTCTTTGCAGCGGCTCTGGATTCCCGGTTGCGCGGCACCCTCATCCGGCCGGTTTCACCGGCCACCTTCTCCCAGGGAGAGAAGGGGAGGAGCCCTCATCCGGCGCTTCGCGCCACCCCCGGGTCTTCGCCCGGCACGGCTCTTCTCCCAGAGGAGCCCTCATCCAGCGCTTCGCGCCACCTTCTCCCCGAGGGAGAAGGGTAAACTTAAGAGCGGGCGGCGCTGACGAGCGCGGGGTCGGGGCGGTAAAGCGCGGGGAACAGGCGCTTCAGATTGGCGACCTTCGGCAGGTCGTTATAGACGATGTACGGATAGCCGGGGTTCTTCGCCAAGAAATCCTGGTGATAGTCCTCAGCGCGGTAGAACGTCTTTCCCGGCTCAATCGTGGTGACGACCGGCGCGCCGAACACGTGCGCGGAATCGAGTTGGGCGATATAGGCCTTCGCCACCTGCGCCTGTTCGTCGTTCAACGGGAAAATCGCCGAGCGATATTGCGTGCCCGAGTCCGGACCCTGGCGATTGAGTTCGGTCGGATCGTGCGCGACCGAGAAATAGACCTGCAGGATGCGCCCATAGGTGATCTTGCGCGGGTCGTAGGTGATCTGCACCGATTCCGCGTGTCCGGTCGTGCCGTTCGAGGTCATGTCGTAATGCGCGGTCGACTTGTCGCCGCCGGCATAGCCGGAGACGGCGTTCGTCACGCCGGCGACATGTTGGAAGACGCCCTGCACGCCCCAGAAACATCCGCCCGCAATCACGGCGACTTCGGACGTCTTGCCGCCCGCCTGCTCGTCGACGGCCGGCGTCGGCACATTGCGCGCCTCTTCGGCCGTCGATCGGGTGACGAAGAAGGCAGCCGTGGAGAGGAGCCCGATCAGAACGAGCGCCGGAAAAGAAGAGCCTCTTTTGAAGGACGAGATCATGGCCCTACTCCATTACCGTAATAGCGAATCATCGAAACGCGCTCCGCATAAGCCGCCACTATGGCGTTGACGCGACACTGCGCGTCATCTCACGCACTCGTGTCATCACACTTGCGAGAGCCTCGCTCTTCTCGTGACTACGCTCGCGAAGGCGCTCTGTTACAGAACGAACGTCTTAACCAAAAGTAAACGCATAGGCCTGCACGTCGGGATCAAGAAACTGGATCGTGAATGTGCGATCCATGACCGGCCCGCTCTGACGGACGAGCTGGTAGAGCCGGTGGTCGGTCACCGTGCCTTCGCCGTCGGCGTTGAGGTCGGCGCCATGGCTTTCGCCGGGCTTTGCGCCGTCGATCGTCACGCGGAAGCGCACCGGCTTGCCATCGGCGCCCGGGCCCAGCACCAGGTGAAGGTCGCGGGCATGGAAGCGAAACGCAATCGCGCCGTCGGTCTTGTTGAGCGTCGCGGACTGGCCGCCGATCGTCCAGTCGCCGGAGAGGCCCCAATCGTTGAGCTGCTTGAGATCGCCGGGCGCATAGACATGGGGGGTGTCGCTGACCGCGCCGCCCGGCGATGCGAAATTCTCCGACCGGGCAAAGCCGATGTAGGTCTCAGGCGACTTGACGTCGGGGGCGTCGGAGGCTGCCTCGGCGCCCGTCGCGGTCACGGAAACCATGTCTACGGGCAGGTTGCCCTTGCCGGCCTCGGCCAGGAGTTGCTGGATCACCTTCTCGGATTCGGAATAGTCGCCCTCGCCGAAGAAGTGGTGGCGAATCTGGCCCTTGGCGTCGATGAAATAGTCCGCCGGCCAATATTCATTGTTGAACGCGCGCCAGATCGCATAGTCGTTGTCGACCGCGACCGGATAGTCGATCTTGAGCTTCGCGACGGCCTGCTTGACGTTGCCGATATTTTTCTCGAAGGCGAATTCCGGCGCGTGCACGCCGATCACCACCAGGCCCTGATCCTTGTACTTGTCAGCCCAGGCGCGGACGTAAGGGATCGAGCGCAGGCAATTGATGCAGGAATAGGTCCAGAAATCGACCAGCACCACCTTGCCCTTGAGCTCATCGGGCGTGAGCGGCGGCGAGTTCAGCCACTCGACGGCGCCGCTAAGCGACGGCAGCGAGCCTTCAACGGGCAAAGCTTTGGACGCGGGCGCTTCTGCCGCCTTCATCATCGCCGCCGGATTGCCGTTCATCGCCATGGTGGGCGCATTGGCGCTCATCATCATCGAGGGATTGGCGCTCATCATCGCCCCGCCGCCACCCTCGGGCATCACGACATAGGACGATGGCTCGGCGGCGACCTTGCCGGTCATCGCCATGGCGGGCGCATTGGCGCTCATCATCATCGAGGGGTTGGCGCTCATCGTCGCACCGCCGCCCTCGGGCGTCACGACAGAGGACGATGGCTCGGCGACCTCGCCGGATGCAGGATGGATGCGGTCGACCAGGCTTTGCTCGAGGGACGCGGTATTGGCGAGCGAGATCTGGGTCAGGAACCCGGTGTCGAGCCCGAAGAAGATCGCCACGACCGCGACCAGCACCGCGGCCCCAAGGCCCCGCCGCACCCATTCGCCCGCGCCGAGCGAACGCTTCATCGCGGTGAAGACCCGGCCGCCAATGAGCAGCGCCAACGCCAGCGACGTCGCCGCCCCCGCGGCATAGGCGAGCAGGAGGAAGGTCGTCTGGACGTTCGCGCCCTGCAGCGCTGCGCCCGTCAGGATGAGGCCGAGCACCGGCCCGGCGCACGGCGCCCAGAGCAGGCCGGTCGCGATGCCGAGCAGCAACGAGGGCCAGACGCTTCCGGCATTCTCGTTGCGGTCGGCGGATTCGGACAGGCGACCACCGAGCGCGACGAGCGGTCGCGTCAGGCGGTCGGAGAGTTCTGGAAAGAGCAGCGTGACGCCGAACAAAGCCAGAAGCGCGATCGCGATATAGCGCCCATATTCATTGGCCTGCACCGCCCAGCCGCCGCCGACAGCCGCCAGCGTCGCGACCACCGCGAAGGTCAGGCCCATGCCAAGCAGCATCGGCAAACCGCGGCGAAGGAACGGCTGGTCGGCGCGGGCGAACACGAACGGCAGCACCGGCAGGATGCAGGGGCTGGCGATGGTCAACACCCCGCCGATATAGGCTAGCGCAAAGAGAAGCATCGGATCGCTTATCGCCTCAGGCGGTCGCCGGCTTGAAGGTGAGGGCCACGCCGTTCATGCAATAGCGCAGGCCGGTCGGCTTGGGTCCGTCGTTGAAAACGTGGCCAAGATGCCCCTCGCATCGATGGCAGCTCACCGCCGTGCGGGTCATGCCCCAGGAATGGTCCGTGTGCTCGTCGACCGCCTTGTCGAGCGGCGCCCAGAAGCTCGGCCAGCCGGTGCCGCTATCGAACTTGGTCGAGGATGAGAACGCGTCTGAACCACAGCCCGCGCAGGCGAAAACGCCCTTCCGCTCCTCATGCAGAAGCGGGCTGGTGAAAGGACGCTCGGTCCCTTCCTTGCGCAGAACCGCATATTGATCGGGCGTCAAAGTCGAGCGCCAGTCGGCGTCGGTGCGGACGATATGGGCCTCCTGGGCTCGCGCGCCCCGGAACGCCAAGAGATTTGCGCTCGCAATCGCGGCCAGGCCGCTCAGAGCCGTTCGACGCGTCAACATCCTCCACCTCATTGATCTTGCGGACCTGCGGGAGTCTTCCCTGCTCGCACCGCTATACGTTGGGAAAAAGGATCGGTTACAGGGGGGTTCAAAATTCTTTGAACCCCAGGTCGGGCTGCCCCAGGGGCCGCGCCTCGTTCGGGAGTTGACCGGAGGCAGCCTGCCGCTCAATCATATTGCCATCGTCTCCAATCAACAAACCCGGGCGCTCCATCATCACCGGCGTTGGTCTCGCTCGCCAAAGAGGAAACACCCATGGCCGCCATTAATTCGGTCGTCGACCTTTCGATCGAAGGCGAAGTCGCGCTGGTTGCGATCAATTCCCCGCCAGTGAACGCTTTGTCTCAGCCGGTGCGAGAAGGCCTCAAGCGCGGCGTCGAAACGGCGGAAGCGAACGGCGCCGTCAAGGCCATCGTCATCATCTGCGACGGGCGGACCTTCATTGCCGGCGCCGACATTTCCGAATTCGGCAAGCCCCCTGCCCCGCCGAGCCTTCATGACGCGCTCAACGCAATGGAAAACGCGTCGAAGCCGGTCATCGCCGCGATCCACGGCACGGCGCTCGGCGGCGGGTTCGAAGTCGCGCTGACGGCGCACTATCGCATCGCCGTCCCATCGGCGAAATGCGGCCTGCCGGAGATCAAGCTCGGCATCATCCCTGGCGCCGGCGGCACGCAGCGCCTGCCCCGTCTCATCGGCGCCGAGAAAGCGCTGGACGCTATTTTGTCCGGGACGCCGTTTGGCGCGCGCGAGGCCAAGGAATGGGGCGTCGTCGACGAGGTCGCCGAGGAGGGAAAGCTGCGCGAGTCTGCGACCGCCTATGCCCGGCGCCTCGTCGCCGAGAAGGCGCCCTTGAAGAAAGTCCGCGACCGATCGGACAAGCTCGAGCCGGCGCGCGGCCATCCGGAGATCTTCGAGGCGGTCCGCAAGGCCAATGCGAGAAAGTACCGTGGCTTCGAGGCCTGGGAGAAGGCGATCGAGTCGGTCAGGAACGCGGTCAACCTGCCGTTCGACGAGGGCATGGCGAAGGAGCGCGCGATTTTCAGCGGGCTCGTCGTCACAAATCAGTCCAAGGCGCAGCGCTACGTCTTTTTCGCCGAGCGGCAGGCGGCGAAAGTCGCCGACATTCCCGCCAATGAGCCGACCCGGAAAATCGCCAAGGTCGGCGTGATCGGCGCCGGCACTATGGGTGGCGGCATCTCGATGAATTTCCTGAGCGCTGGCATTCCCGTCACCATCGTTGAGACGTCGAAGGAAGCGCTCGACCGTGGCGTCTCAATCATGCGTCGCAATTACGAGAACACCGCCAAGAAGGGCCGCATGACGGTTGTCGAGGTCGAGGAGCGAATGGGCCGGCTGTCGCCAACGCTCGACTTCAATGCGCTGGCTGCCGTCGACCTCGTGATCGAGGCGGTGTTTGAGGACATGGACCTCAAGAAAAGCATTTTCGAGCGGCTCGATACGATCGCCAAGCCCGGCGCAATCCTGGCCTCCAACACCTCCTACCTCGACGTCGATGCAATCGGGGCGATGACCAAGCGGCCCGAGGACGTGCTCGGCACGCATTTCTTCTCGCCCGCCAATGTGATGCGGCTGCTCGAGATCGTGCGCGGCGAAAAGACGTCGAAGTCCGTGCTCGCGACGATCACACAGCTTGCGCCGAAGATCGGCAAGGTCCCCGTCGTCGTCGGCGTCGCCCATGGCTTCGTCGGCAATCGCATGCTGGCTCAGCGCCAGCGCGAGGCGCAGAAGCTCATTCTCGAGGGCGCGACGCCTTCGGACGTCGACCGTGTGCTTGTCGACTTCGGCCTGCCGATGGGACCCTTCGCGATGAGCGATCTCGCCGGCCTCGACATCGGTTGGTCAGCCGCGACGTCGAAGCGCGCGTCGATCCGCGACATTCTGTGCGAAGAAGGCCGGCGCGGGCAGAAGACCAGCGCGGGTTTCTACGATTACGACGAAGCGCGCAACGCCAAACCTTCCGCGCACGTAGAAGGGATCATCCGCGACTTCGCCAAATCGAAGGGAATCGAGCAGCGCAAGATCGGCGACGCCGAAATCCTCGAGCGCTGCATCTATCCGATGATCAACGAAGGCGCAAAAATCCTCGAAGAAGGCAAAGCGCAGCGCGCCTCCGACATCGACATCGTCTGGATCAACGGCTACGGCTGGCCCGTCTATCGCGGCGGCCCGATGTTCTACGCCGACACCATCGGATTGAAGACGGTTGTAGCCAAGCTGAAGGAATTTCAGGCCAAGTTCGGCGACGATTTCAAGCCGGCGGCGCTGTTGGAGGAACTGGCGGCGGAGGGCGGGACGTTTACGAAGACGTGAGCCAAGCACCCTCATCCGGCGCTGCGCGCCACCTTCTCCCGGAGGGAGAAGGGGCGCTGAACGGCGCCTTTCCTCGTGGGACTGGGTGGGGCCGTGCAGGAACCCCTTCTCCCTCGGGGAGAAGGTGGCCCGAAGGGCCGGATGAGGGCGTCACGGGCGCCAATGGGTAAGCCATGAAGACCGATCTCGGCGTCTCGTCGAACCAACGCTCTCGCGCTCGAGCGATGCGCGGAGCGCCTACCGACAGCGAACTGCGCCTGTGGCGCCTTCTTCGCGATCGTCGCCTCAGCGGATTCAAGTTTCGCCGGCAGGTCCCACTTGGACCTTACATCGTCGACTTTCTTTGCGTTGGCGCTAAGCTGATCGTCGAGGCTGACGGTTTCCAACACGCGGAAAGCCCTCGCGATAAGGCCCGAGACGCCTATTTGGAAAGCCAAGGCTGGAAAGTCCTTCGATTCTGGAACAACGAGGTGCTCCAGAATCGCGAAGGTGTCCTGGAGACGATTTTGGCGCATGCAAGACCCTCATCCGGCCCTTCGGGCCACCTTCTCCCCGAGGGAGAAGGGGTGCTGAACGCCCCGTTTCCTCGGGGGACAGAGCTGGGCCGAACGTCAGTGCAGGAGTCCCTTCTCCCTCGGGGAGAAGGCGCGACGGATGAGGGTTACGCAAACTGAATTCTAAACAAGTGGACGCTCGCTAAACTTCGGAGACTCATCATGCGTGAAGCCGTCATCGTCTCGACCGCGCGTACGCCGATCGGCAAGGCCTATCGCGGCGCGTTCAATGACACCCAGGCCCAGACGCTCGGCGGCCATGCGATCGCGAATGCGCTTCAGCGCGCATCCGTCGATCCCGGCGAGATCGACGACGTGGTGATGGGCGCAGCGATGCAGCAGGGATCGCAAGGCGGCAATGTCGCGCGACAAGCGCTGCTGCGCGCCGGCCTTCCGACCAGCGTCGCCGGCATGTCGCTCGACCGGCAATGCGCCTCCGGCCTCATGGCGATCGCGACCGCTGCAAAGGAAATCGTCGACGACGGCATGAGCGTCACCATCGGCGGCGGCCTTGAATCGATTTCGCTGGTCCAGAACGACAAGATGAACCGCTATCGCGCCCAAGACCCCTGGCTCGTCGAGCATCGCGACGACGTCTACATGACGATGATCGAGACGGCCGAGACCGTGGCGGAGCGATACCAGGTCACGCGTCAGCGGCAGGACGAATACGCGCTGCAGTCGCAACAAAGGACCGCGGCGGCACAAGCCGCTGGCCGGTTCGAAGCCGAGATCGCGCCCTTGGCCACCGTGATGAAGGTCACGGACAAGGCGACGGGCGCCGTCTCGGACAAGCCGATCACCCTCAAGCAGGACGAAGGGCCGCGCGCCGACACGACCTTGGCTGGACTTTCGGCGCTGAAGCCGGTGTTTGCCGACGGGCAGCGGGTCAAGGCCGGCTCGTTCATCACTGCCGGCAACGCTTCGCAATTGTCCGACGGCGCAAGCGCCTGCGTCTTGATGGACGCCAAGCTTGCGAGCCAACGCAACCTCGAGCCGCTGGGGATCTATCGCGGCATCGCGGTCGCCGGTTGCGATCCGGACGAGATGGGGATCGGCCCCGTCTTCGCGGTGCCGAAGCTGCTCAAGGCGCATGGCCTTAAAGTCGACGACATCGACCTCTGGGAGCTCAACGAAGCGTTCGCGGTCCAGGTGATTTACTGTCGCGACCGGCTCGGCATCGACAATGACAAGCTCAACGTCGACGGCGGCGCGATCTCGGTCGGCCATCCTTACGGCATGAGCGGCGCGCGGCTGACTGGTCACGCGCTGATCGAAGGCAAGCGGCGCGGCGCGCGTTACGTCGTCGTGACCATGTGTGTCGGCGGCGGCATGGGCGCGGCGGGACTGTTCGAAGTCGCCTGAACCCGAAGAGCGTTCGCGTGCCCGAATCGACCCCCATGGCGCCGCTCGCGGCTTTTCGCGGGCAGAAGCCGCCAGCGCCGGCGTGGTTCGAACGCGTCGTGGCGATCGAGCCCGAGCGGACGTTCGTCGCGATCGACGGCGCTCAGGTCGAGACCCTCGCCTGGGGCGCGCGCGGCAAGCCGGGTCTGATCTTCCTACACGGCGGAGCCGCTCACGCGGACTGGTGGAGTTTCATCGCCCCGTTCTTCGCCGGCGAACGGCGCGTTATCGCGCCGTCGTTCAGCGGCATGGGCCGTTCCGATTGGCGCGACGCTTACGATTTCCGCCAGTTCGTCCGCGAGGCGCGCGAAGCGGGGCGCGCGGCCGGCGCATTCGAGGCCGGGCCGCCTGTTGTCGTCGGACACTCGTTTGGCGGGCGCATCGCAACTGGGCTTGCCCATGATTTCGGCGACGAGCTCGCCGCGGTGGTGATGGTCGATCCGCCCTTTTTCGCGCCGCAGAATCAGCGCAATCCTTCGCCGCCGCGGGCGAACTCGCGCGAGCATAGCGTCAGGCCCTCGCTCGAGGCCGTCATTGCCCGCTTCCGCCTCGCCCCGCCGCAGGCCTGCTACAACCTCTTCATTCTCGATTTCATCGGGCGCCGCTCCGTGCGCAAGGCGGTGGACGCCGAGGGCAATGCGGGCTGGTCGTTGAGCTTCGACCCGCATTTCTGGGAGAAATTCGGGCGGCTCGATCCGATCGCGCTCGCAAAAGGCGCGCGCTCGCCGCTCGCGATCATTCGCGGCGCGAAGTCCCAACTCTTTCAAGCCGAGGATGCAACTTATCTTCTGAGCCTCATCGCTCCCGGCTCGCCGTATGTCGAGATCCCCGAGGCCGAGCATCACGTGATGATCGACCAGCCGCTCGCCTTTGTTGCGGCGCTCCGCGCGCTCTTGGCGGCCTGGCCCGCTGCGAAGGCGGGGTAACGGCCCGCCTCGCGGCGCCAAACGTTCCTTGCTGTGATGACCGTCACTTCGCGCGGCGCGGTCGGCGCGATAGAGGTTGGTGGCTTTGCAGCGACGGTTGGGGGGAACGCGATGGACATCTTACCGCCGGATGACGGCCTCCAGGGCCTTGCGGCTTTCGAGCGGCGCCACGTTGCCGGGATCATGCCAAACGCGGCGCACCAGGCGGCCCACGGATTTATGACCGGCGCTCCTTACGAGCTCGCGATCGTCGAGTTCGACGATCAAGGGCGGTGCTACGACCGGGGACAGATGGACGGCGTCGCAAAAAGGCTCGACGCCCTGGCGCCAGATCCTGCGCAGCCAGGGCAGGATGCGATTCTGGTCGTCTTCGTGCACGGATGGCAGCACGACGCCCGCTCGGACGACCAGAACCTCTCCGCGTTTCGTGTGCTTTTGAGCGAAACGGTCGATTATGAGAGGACGCGCGCCTCGGCCGGCGTCGCGGCGCGTCCTGTCCTTGGGGTTTTTGTCGGCTGGCGCGGGCTGTCGGCGTTTGGCCTGGGCGGCGTCATCGCGGACGCCACGTTCTGGGAGCGGCAGGCGGCCGGACTGCGGGTGGCGGTCGGATCGGTCCGGGAGCTGTTCGGGAGGTTGCGCCATTATCGCAACCGCCAAAAGAAGAACCTCGGAAACCCGCTCCTGGTGATCGTGGGCCACAGCTTCGGCGGCATGATCGTCTTTTCCGCCCTCGCCCAGTCTCTGATCCAAGCCGCTTCCGCGCCGGCCACGGGAGTGACGCCGGAATTTGCCGACCTGGTGCTACTCGTGAATCCGGCGATCGAGGGCGCGCGTTACATCCCGATTTACGATCTGGTGACGAGCCCCGCCTTCGAGGCCCGCACGACGAGGCAGCTTCCGGTTTTCATCTGCGCGCAGGCGGAGAACGACCAGCCGGTGGGCACGGTGTTTCCGCTCGGCAGTGTTGGCCACGCGATCACCGAAGCAACGATCGGGGATTTGGAGAAGTGGTGCGTCACCCACGCGCTCGGCTTCGTGCCGGGCTTCCGCACCCACGCCTTAGCTGGCCCGACAGGGAACGAACCCTTCGTGCTGACGCCTCCCGACACCGCGCAAGCCAATCCGTTCTGGGTGGTGGGAGCTGCGAAGGAAGTGATCGACGGACACGGCGGCATCTGGCAGACGCCGTTCCTTCAGTTCATCGCGAGCCTCGTCTTCCAGCACGTGCAGGCTTCGAAGCAAGGACCGAGCGGCGCCGCGACGACCGAAGCGCCGAGCGCGGCCCCGGAGCCATCGGGCGATCTCGCGGAGTTCGCGAAGTCCATCGGCCCGATCAAAATGCCGCGGCGTTAAGGCAAGCTCGGAAATTCACTCGAGCCTCACCGTCACCGCGTCGGACGCGCCCTTGGCGTCGGTCACCGACACGCGGGCGAAGCCGGCGCCATCCGGGTTCCAGGCCGATTGCCGCCTGATTTCGGCCTCGCCGACGGGGGCGCCGTTGACGAACCAAGTGAATGGCGGCGCGCCGCCGAGCGCCTTCAAAGCCAGCGGATGATCCGGGGCACCCTCCTTGAGGCCGAGGTCGATGCGGGCGCCATCTGGCGGGAAAGCGATCTTGAGCGACGCCGCCTCTGGAGCGGACGATGTCTTGGGCGCGTCCTGGCGAAGGCGACGCAACGGCGGCGGGAGATCGGCGGTGATGGTCGCTGTCAACACGCCCTTGGGCGCCGGGATCGACTCGATGCTCCTGCCCAGCCGCTCGAAAGCGTCGAACAGGATCGGCGCCGCCGCCTCGCGGCCGATCAGGCCGGGCGTCGGGCCATTGTCGGGACGCCCGACCCAGACCGCAATGGTTGTCCTCCGGTCGAAGCCGATCGCCAGCGCATCGCGGAAGCCGTAGGACGTGCCGGTCTTGAAGGCGATCCGGCCTTTGAGCGCATTGGCGGGCGGCGGCGCGCCGCGCAAGATGTCTTCAACATAGAAAGCCGCGAGCGGATCGGTCACACGGCGTTCGCCGATCACCGGCGGCTGACCATCGAGCCGCTCGATCAGCGGCGGCGCCTCGCCGCCGCGCGCGAAGCCAGCGTAGAGCCGCGCGAGATCGGTGAGCGAAATCCCAAGCCCGCCGAGGCCGATGGCGAGCCCGATCGGCGTGTCCTTCGGCAGCGCAATCTCGGCGCCCGCGCTGTGCAGCCGGGCTAGGAAAGTCGCCGGGCCGACGTCGGAAAGGAGCTCAACCGCTGGGAGGTTGAGCGACATCTGCAGCGCCTTGCGCGCCGTCACCGCACCCTCGTAACCGAGATTGAAATTCTCCGGCGCATAGGCCCCGTAGCGCATCGGCCGGTCGAACAGCCGCGTCTCCGGATGGGCGAGGCCCTGCTCGAAAGCCAGCGCATAGATGAAGGGTTTTAACGCCGAGCCCGGCGAGCGAGGGGAGCGCGACATGTCGATCGCGCCGTCGCGCGAGGCATCGTTGTAATCGGCCGAGCCCACGCGGGCGCGAATCTCGCCGCTTGCATTGTCGACGACGACAATCGCCGCCGACAGTTTCGAGCCAAGACGCGCGACGCTCTCTTTGGCGAGCACCTCGAGCTTCGCCTGCAGTCGCGCGTCGATCGAGAGCTTAATGACTTTCGCTTGCTTGTCGGCGGCGACAGCCTCCTCGGCGGCATGCGCGGCCAGCGCAGGGAACGCCAAGCGCGTTTCCGGAACCGGTTCGCGCTTCGCCGCCGCGGCGTCGGCGGCCCCGATGATGCCGCGCGCCGCGACCCGGTCGAGCACGCGGTCCCGCGCGGCGCGCGGCGCCGTTGACGAGCGATCCGGGCGGCGTGCTTCGGGCGATTGCGGCAGCGCGACCAACAGCGCCGCCTCGGCCAGGGTGAGCTTCAGCGGCTCCTTGCCGAAATAGGCGAGCGAGGCCGCCCGCACGCCCTCGAGATTGCCGCCGAACGGAGCCAGCGTGAGGTAACGGTCGAGTGTCGCCGGCTTGCCGACGTCGCGCTCGATCTCGAGCGCTCGCGCAATCTGCCTGAGCTTGGCCGCGATCGTGCGCTCGGGCCGCGGCTCGATCAGCCGTGCGACCTGCATGGGCAATGTCGAGCCGCCCGACACCACATGGCCGCGCTCAAGCCATTGCGCGCCGGCGCGAACGAGCGCGCGAAGGTCGACGCCATCGTGCTGATAAAACCGCCCGTCCTCATAGGCGACGAGCATGGCGACGTAGCGCGGATCGACGTCATGCGTGGTCGCCGGCAGCCGCCAACGCCCGTCGGGCAACGTGAAGGGCCGGAGCAGCCGGCCGTCGCGATCGACAACGATCGTCGAGCCTTCGCGCGAGGCGGCAAGATCAAGCGGGCCGAGGCTCGCTGTATAGCGCTTCCATGCGAGGGACGCGCCAAGGCCTGCGGCCGCGACGAGCGCAATCGCCGCGAAGAGGAAGACAAAGGGGCGAGGTAGGCGCATGATCACCCTCAACCCAACCCTCTCCCCGAGGGAGAGGGGGCGCGACCCTTCCCCCTCGGGGGGAAGGTGGACGCCGAAGGCGCGGCCGGATGAGGGCCTCGCCGGATGAGGGCAGCGCCTCACTTCGCCTTCACCTCCAAATCGCCAAAGGCGGTGCGGCCGTAACGATCGGGGTCGTACATGTCTTCGGCCGTCGCTGGCGGATAAATGTAGCGACCGGGCGCAACGGCGCGCACGATATAGGCCATGGTGATGAAGGCCGACTGGCCCTCGGCGCGATCGAACGCCGCCACGAAACGATCGTCGCGATATTCGGTATGCGCGGGCTCGGCGTCCTTGCTCAACCAAGAGAAGGCTTCGACCGAGCCGCCGTCGACCAACGCCGGATTGTCGATCTCGAGACCGGCTGGCAACCTGTCGACGACGAGCAGCCGAGCGTAGCGCGCTTGCGCCTCTGTGACTTTCAGCGACACGACAACGCGCTCGTTCTGCGACATGCTTTGCAGCGCATCGAGTTTCGTCCCGTCGAGCTTGTAGAAGGATCGTTCGATCGCATAGCCCTTGGCGACCGCCGGGTCCGGCTCGATCGGCGCGCCGGAAACCGAGACGACGAGTTGCGCAGGATTCTGTCCGGCATTTGAGATGACAATGGACTGTCCGGAGAGCGTTGGCGCGCTCCATCGCCGATAGAGCGCGCCTTTGACCGCCTCGCCGTCGACGCGGAACTGAGCGAGGGACGCGTGCTCGGCGAGCCCCTCCGCGGCCAGCGTCATCCAGTTCATCTCCTGCGTGCTGAGGAATGAGCGCTCCGCCCTCGCCTGCTCGAGGACAGCGCCCGCGCGCGCGATCGCATCGCTCTCAATATTGCCGAGCTTGGCCTCAGCGACGAGCGCGAGCACGGCGGCCGCATCGCGCAGCCGCGAGCCATAATCAGGCCGCGAGCCCCCGTCACGCTCGGCGTCGAGCGCTTTGAGCGCGGCGCCGAATGCCCCGGCTGCGCGCGCCTGATCGCCGAGCATCGCGAGCGCAGCCGCAAGCTGAGCCTTGGCAAGCGGAGTCGTGAACGCGTCGAGCTTGGCGTCGGTGAGATAGCGCAGATCGCCGATCACGGGCCGCCCGTTACGGGCGAGAACATAGAGCGCATAGGCGATCGCCGCTGCATTATCTTTGTTCGGCTCCGGCGTGTTGACGACCTCATTGCGCAGCCGATCGAGCCCTTGATCGAACGCTTGCTGCGGCACGGCGAAATTGCGCTCCCGTGCGCGGGTCAGAAAGTCGGTGACGAAGGCGTCGAGCCAGGGGTCCTCGTCATTGCTGTCGGCGCTCCACATGCCGAACGCGCCGCTGGCGCTTTGACGGCTGAGCTCGCGCTCGATCGCCTGGTTGATCCGCCCGTCGAGATCGGGATCGACGCCGAGATGCTCGATCGAGGCGAGACGGTTGACGTAGAGCAGCGGCATCGCGACGCTGACCGTCTGCTCCGAACATCCATACGGATAGCGTTGCAGCGCCGCGAGCAGGGCCGGCGCGTCGAGCGCGCCAAAGGGCGAGGCGGAGATCGCGATCGAGCCGGTGCCGGGAATGAAGTCGGCGAGGAGATCGCCCGAGATGGTCTGGCTTGCTCCGCCCGGCAGAGGCGTCACCGTGCGCCGATAGGAGTCGGGCGCGCCGGAGGCTATGCCAAGCCGGAAGTGCTGGGTGAGATCCGTCTTCGGCCCCGTCAGCCTGAGGTCAAGCTCGGCGACGCCGATGCCAGCGGCCGCGATCGGCATCGCCAAAGATTTGCGTTGATGCAGGTCGAGCCGCACCGTCTTTGTCATCGCGTCCGCGTCCGCAGTGAGCGGCCCGTGGATGTCGAGGTCGAGCTTGTACTCGCCCGCGTCGCCCTCGACATTGTCGATGTCGACGTGCATCTCCGAGCGGTCGCCGACGTTGAGGAAACGCGGCAAGGTGGCGGCGACGACGACCGAGTCGCGCACCGTCACGTCGGCCTGCGCGGATCCAACCTTGTCCTTCGACCAGGCGACAGCGGTCAGCCGCACCGAGCCATTGAACGCCGGCAGATCGAACGAGACGGACGCGTTCCCCTGGTCGTCCACCTCGACGACGCCGGAGAACAGCGCGAGCGGCTCCTGCGTCGGCAGATTGCCTTCCACGCCGCCGCTCGAGTCGCCGCCGGTGTGGATGGCGCCCGCCTCGCCCTGCATGCCGTCGATCAGCATGCCCCAGAGATCGCGGATCTCGACCCGCAGTTTGCGCTGCCCAAAGAAATAGGCGCTCGGGTCAGGCGTTTTGAAGCCGGTGAGATTGAGAATGCCGACGTCGACCGCGGAGACGGTCACGCGCGCCTCCTCGCCGGGCGCGAGGCCCACGAGATGAATGGGCAGCGTCATCGATTGGCGCGGCCGCGTCAGCTGCGGCGCGTCGAGCTTAACCTCGAGCGTGTGCGAACCGCGATCGATGGCGAACCAGGCGACGCCGAGCGCACGGCCAGGCATGCGCTTCGCCCCAACGTCGAGCGGGCGATGGGTCAACGCGACCGCGTAGGCGCCCGGGCCCCAGTCGCCTCCGACCGCAAACGGCACGACGTTGTCGCCGGACACAAGATCGACGTCGATGAAGCGCTCGATTTTATCGCCGACCAGCGCAACGGTCGCCTTGCCGGCGAAGGCGGACGCGATGCGCAATTTCGCCTCTTCGCCAGCCGTGTAGTTTGTCTTGTCGAGGGTCACGACCACATTGTCGGGCGTGTCCGCGCCGGCCGTTCCCGACCAACCGACGTCGAAGGCGACGCTCGTCTCTTCGCCGTCGAGCGTCTTGACGTCCAACCGATGCGCGCCCCAGCCGACGCGGCCGGAAAACTTGGCGGGCACGTCGGCGCCGATGTCGATCGTTCCGCTCGCGATGCGCTTCGACGACTTGACGGACTCGTAGCTCCAGTGGCCATCGGCATTGAACCACTGATAGTCGTTCGTGACCTGATAGAGCGACCAGGCCGCGCCCTTGCGCGCGATGCGCTCACCGTCCGGCGCAACCGCGATCGCCTCGAACGTCGCGACATCGCCGGCGCTCAACGAGGCGTCGAAATCCTTCTTGACGCCGACCGTCACGCCCTTTGACCGCACAGGCAGCACGACCGTGCGCTCGACCGTGCGTCCGCCCGGCTCGCCGACGTCGACGATCAGTTTGGCTTGCAAGGGGCGCGTGCTCGCGCCTTCGGGCAATTCGACCGAAAGATCGGCATGGCCCTTGTCGTCGGTCTGAACCTTATCGGAAAACTGGTTCTCGATGGTGGTGAAATCATCGTCGGCGAGGCCGGCGACATAGCCTGGAAAACCGGCGAGCTCCGCGCCTTCGACGACCTGCAGCCGAATGGCGCCGGTGACGTCGAGCCCGCTCGCCGGCGCGCCGTAGAGAAACCGCGCGTCGAGTGAGAACGCGACCGGTTCGCCGGGAGCGATGACAGGCTTCGCCGGATGGAGAGTGAAATCGAGCCGCTCAGGAACGTAGTCCTGGAGCATGAACTCGACCCGGCCGATGCTGTCGCCCTTGGGATCGGCGTAAGCCTCGATCGACCATTTGCCTGCCGCGGAACCTGGCAGCAGCGGCACGGCGTATGCGCGACCGCCGAGGCCCTGATCGGGCAGGGTCGCGCGTTTGTACTCGACGCCGTCCGGCCGCTTGACGACGAGCGTCAGCGGCAAGCCGGATTTCGCCACGCCCTTGGCGTCGCGCAGAAGCGCCGTGGCGAACACGGTCTCGCCCGAGCGATAGACGCCGCGCTCGGTGTAGAGGAATGCGTCGAGGCCAGCGGGCGGATCGCGGCCGGTGACGCCGCGGTCGCTGAGGTCGAAAGCGTTCTGAGCGAGGCTGAGGAAGCCGTAGTCGCCGGCAAGCGTGGCGACCAGAAGTCCCGGCGCCGAGCCGCCCTTGCCGCGCGAGAGCCCGGGATCGAAGTCGACGCGCCCGTCGGCGCCGGTCGTTTTCGTCGCCAATACTTCGTTGTTGCGCGCAACGAGCCTGAGTTCCACGCCTGCGAGCGGCCCGGCGGAGCCCAAAGATTGCACCAGCGCATGCACGCCGTCGTCGCCGGAAATTGCGGTCAGGCCGAGATCGGAGACCACCATCCATTGCGCCGCGAGCTGTACGCTCTCGTCGGCGCTGGCATCGGCGGGGTTCGCCGCGCCTTTCCACGGCCGCGCGGTGACGACATAGACGCCGGGCTCGAGCTTGCCGACCGCCTCAAGCACCGGAAAGTCAGTCACGACGTCCTGATTGAGCGCGGAGGCGACATCCATTGTCCCGCTCCAGACCTTCGCTCCGTCCTGCGAGGCGATCTCCTCCGCGCGCGACGAATCGATGGGTTTCAGGAAATCTTCGCGATTGACGGTCGCGAGCAGATTGCGGTCGCCGACGCGATAGACGTCGATCGAGACCTTCGCGGTGTTGACGGTGACGAGCGGCGCGCCCTTTTGGCCTTGGCGCGGGAGCACATAAGCCCTGCCGGCGAAATGGGCCTGCGGCGAGCGGTCGCGCACGTAGATCTCGTAGTCGGCGGACTTCAGCAGCGACTCTCCTACCGCCGAGGGCAGGCCCTGGCGCAGGACGATCGCATAGCGCTCGCCATGCTTCAGGCCTTCGACGCAGATCTGCTGATCCTCGTTCGAGATCGCCGTCTCCGACGATCCGGATACCGCGACATAGGGCGAGAAATCGGTACGGCGCGCGAGCGGCTCGGAGAAGTTGAAGCAGACGCGAGGAAGAGCGGATTCGTTATCGACCTTGTAGTCGAGAATGCGGAACCCGTGCTCGGCGCGCATTGCTTCGTAGGTTCTGCGCACGTCGACCGAGTCATGGCGGTCGAGCGACGCCTTCAAGGCGTCGAGCGCAGGGCGCCATTGCTCGTGGCGCGCCAGCAGGTCGGCGAGGACGGCTAGCGCCGCGGCTTGCGCGTCTGGCGTCGTCGAATGCTGATAGGCGGCATAAGCCGCAGTCGCGCCCCGGGTGACGAGATCGTAGCGGTCGTTCGCCTTCGCGTCTTCGGCCGCTGCCGCAATCCCAGCGTAAGCGAGCCAATTGGCCGGGTCCTTGGGCGCGGCGGTGATCGCTGCGCCGACAAGCTTATCGGCGGTGGCGAAGTCGCCGCCGGAGACAGCCCTGGCGGCCTCGGTCAGCAATTGCTGCGGCGTCTTGCCTTTGACTTGGGCGCCAATCGCCGCGGTCGCGACGCGCAAGCTTTCGGTCAGCCGCACGGCGTCGCTCGCCATGTCCTCGCGCGCGAATGGCTTGGTCTCGGCAGCGCCCGCCGCTCCTGCGAAAAGGATCAGAAGGACGGCGAGCGAGCGCAGAGCGTGGAGCATGTGCAACCTTCAAATGACTTGCAAGCGTCTCAACGTGAATCTAGCACAGGTAAAGCGTCCTTTACCAAAACAGACTTGAGGATGGCCCGACAGGAGTGACGCGGCCCGGATAGAGGAAAATCTCAGTCCGCAAGTCCCATCACGAAAGCCAACGCGGCGTTAAGCCGACCGAGGTCGCCTTCATTGAGGCGGCCAAACGTCATCGCCGCTCATCGCCGGCTTGGCGATCGGGCGAGTCGAACTTGGAAACCGCCTCGATCCAGTTCAGAGCCTGATCCTCGCTCGCCGGGGCGAGACGCGCCACTTCAGCGGCCACGCGCCGATGGACCGACGCCAGACGAGCGTTGGAGACAAGGATTTGCGCGTCACGCAACTCCCGCTTGCGCCTTTGCTCCCTCATTCGGTCCCGCGTTCGACTGCGGCCAGCATTGTGGCTCTCCTCAGGTCAGTTCAGGCTAACCGTCACGCGTTACGAGCCTGAAGGCAACACCAATACGCCCGCGGCGTCCAGCTTCCGGCCACCGTCACAGCCTTCCATCTTGATTTCGAGGCGGCGTCGTCGCCTTGTATAGCAGCGCAGGCAAGGAAAAGGGCGATTGCGCAGGTGCTGGCAGGGCGTAATGGGGAAGAGCCGATGAAACGAACGCCCACCTTTGTCGCCCTCGCGTTGGCCTTCGGCCTTTTGTCTCCGCTCGCCTCGGCCCAAACGCCGGCGCCTGCGCCTTCTGCCGACGATGCGGCGCTGGCAGCGCAGAAGGCGGCGTTCATTGGCCTGCCGGAAGCAACGCGCAAGGCTGCGCAGGAGGCGCTCGTCTGGCTTGGGCTTTACGTTGGCGTCAACGACGGCGACTTCGGCAAACGAACGCGCGACGCGATCCTTGCCTTTCAGGCGAGCCTCAAAGCGCCCGCCGATGGGACGCTGTCCGCGCCTGAGCTCCAGGCCTTGCTCGCCGCCGCTCAAAAGGCCCGCGAGGCGGCTGGATTCCAGGTCGTGAGCGACCCCAAGACCGACGCCAAGATCGGCGCGCCGCTGAAACTGCTGCGTGCGCTTCCGGGCGCAAGGCTCGACTTCGCCGCGAACGCCGACGCTGACTTGGGCGCCCTCTATGCGCGTTTGTCCGCGGCGACCTCTGCTCGCAAGATCGCCTATAAGGCGATCAAGCCGGACGCCTTCTTTGTCGTCTCCGGGCAGGACGGGCCGGTCAAGTTCTATACCCGCTTCGACAAGAACCCGAATGCGACCCCGCCAATCCGCGGTTTCACCTTCGCCTATCCGGCGTCCCAGACCGCCTATCTCGACCGAATTGCGATCGCAATCGCCAATTCATTCGAGCCGTTCCCCGAAGCGGCCGCAGCGCCGGGCGCCAGCGCCGGAGCCAATCTCACCCCGCCTCCCGCGCCGAGCGCGGCTCCGCCTCCGACTGTTCCGCAGCCTGCCGCGACCGCGCTTGTCGTGGCACCCGGTAAGGCGTTGACCGCGCTCAAAGCAGACGACTGTCCGCATCCGACGGTCGCCGGCAAACCGGTGCGGATCGAGCGCGCCGACGCCGCAACGGGCCTAGTGATACTCGCGGGAGATTTCGCCTCGAACGGCGGAGCGCCCCAGCTCGGCTCGCCAGCGCAGGATCTCGTCATTCTTGGATTTTCCGGGCCGCGCGTTGCGGCAAGCTCGGCCTCGTTTACCGGCGGCGACGCGCGCCCGGTCGTGACCGCTGCTGTGGACAAGGGCGCCAGCGGCGGACCGGTGTTCGATCGACGGGGAGCGCTGGTCGGCCTCGTCGCGCCGATCGCCGGCGAGCCCAAGCGGGTCGCCGGCCTTGCCCTCGCCGCCCCACACATGCTGATCGCGCCAGACGCGCTTCGCGCCTTTCTCGGCGCCAGCGAACCCGCCTCAGAGGGAGCTGCTTCGCTAAGCGCGGGCGACATCGCCGACCGCGAGAGGAAGGCGCTGGTCGCGGTCTTCTGTCAGCAATAGCGCCCTCAGTGCGGGATCATGCCAGGGAAGACGTATTGCTGCAGCGCGACCAGCACGCCAAGGATCAGCGTCAGGATGACGCTGTGCCAGAAGGTGCGAGCGAACACGATCCCCTCGTGCCCGCGCAGATCCGTGACCGAGACTCCCGTCGCAATGTTCTGCGGCGAAATCATCTTGCCCATCACGCCGCCCGATGAATTGGTGGCCGCGAACAGCACCGGATTGAGATCAAGCTGCTTAGCCGCCACCACCTGAAGGTTGCCGAACAACGCGTTGCCCGACGTGTCGCTACCCGACAGCGCGACCGCCACCCAGCCAAGGAAGGGCGAGAGGATGACGAACAAATGCCCGACGGAGGCGACCCCGAGGCCCAGCGTGTAGGCCATCCCGGAGTAATTCATCAGGAACGCGAGGCCGACGATGAGGCAAACGGTTAGGATGGCGATCCATGCCTGTTTGAGCGTCCGCGCAATGCACTGAAAAAAATCCCCGACGCTCAGCTTGACCACGATCGCCGTGACAATTGCCGAGAGCAGGATCGCCGTTCCCGTGGCGAGGGGCTGGAAGGTCCATACCGCGGCGTAAGGCTTGTCATTGTAGAGCGTGATCGAGATCGCCTTGTCGAGGCCCGGCCATGGAATCGCCTGCTGGCCGATCTTGAAGATCCCGAACGTGGTCCACAAGATGACGATTGCGGTCACGATCAGCCAGGGAAGCCAGCCCTGCCACGGACCCACGTCGGAATGCGCGTGGAGGATGTCCGCCCCGCCCCTCACAGCGAATTCTGGATCGGGCGCCGGCTTCCACGCCTGCAAGAACAGGAGCGTCACGATCAGCGAGCCGAGCGACGACAGCACGTCGGTCAACGCATAGTTGATATAATTCGAAGCGATAAACTGACAGATCGCGAATGAACCACCCGCGACCAGAAGCACCGGCCACAGCGCCTTCAGCGAACGCGCCCCGCCATAGAGTCCCATCACGTAGAAAGGCAGGAGAAGCGCGATGAACGGCAGCTGGCGGCCGATCATCGCGCCAAGCGTCCCGGCGGGCAGTCCTGTGACTGCGCCAAGCGTCGTCACCGGGACCCCGAGCGCCCCGAAGGCGACCGGCGCGGTGTTGAAGATCAACGTGAACACCAGCGCTTCGAGCGCCGGGAAACCCACCAGGATGAGAAGCGACGAAGTGATCGCGACGGGTGTCCCAAAGCCGGCAATGCCTTCCAAGAGCGCACCGAAGCAGAAGCCGATCACAACCAGCACAACGCGGCGATCGTTGGGAAGATGGTTGAGAATCCAGGCCCGAAAGGCGTCGAACCGCTTCGACTCCACCGCGATATTGTAGAGGAGAAGCGCGTTGACGACGATCCACATGACCGGCCAGAGGGCGAACACAACGCCGTTGGCGACGGAATTGATCGCGAGGTTAACTGGCAAGCTCCAGACGCCGATCGCGATGATCAGGCCGACCACCAGCCCCGCCAACGACGCTTGCCACGCCGGCCGACGCATGACGCCGAGCAGCACGAGAACAGCCGCGACGGGAAGCGCCGCAACGATAAACGAAAGCGGCAGACTGTCGGCGACCGGCGTGAGCAATTGTTTGAACATTTCTCATCCTCCCAGCCCGTCTATGGACGAGCCCCCGATCGTTCCCCAGCGTACGACTCAGGCCTCAACTGTTTTTCTTAAGGCGCCGCGGCGGCAAATCAAGCTCTGGCCCAATCCGCGCAATAGCAGTCTAGCGGTTCACTAACCGTCCACGTCCCATTTCTCGGCGCTGGCGCCAGCGAGTTCGCGCACCCGCTGCTCGTCGGCGCCGAAGGCGCGCGCGTCGCCCTCGTACACGATCCGGCCGTCGTCCAACACATAAGCGCGATCCGCGATCTCGACCGCCGCGCGCACGTTCTGCTCAACAAGCAAAACCGAGACGCCTTCGCGCCGTGCCGCGGCGACGATCCTGAACACGTCCTCGACAATCAGCGGCGCGAGACCCTGCGAAGGCTCGTCGAGCATGAGCAGCTTGGGGTTCAAGATCAGGGCGCGGGCGATCGACAGCATCTCCTGTTCGCCGCCCGAGAGCTGGGCGCCCTTGTTGCCGCGGCGCTCGGCGAGGCGCGGAAACGCCTCGTAGACACGGGCGAGCGTCCATGGACCCGGCCGCTCGACGGGGACCAGCAGGTTCTCGTCGACCGTCAGGTTGGCGAAGATGCGTCGCCCTTCCGGCACATAGCCGACGCCGGACCCAGCGATCCGGTAAGGGGGAAATCCGGTTACGTCCGCGCCGAACACCGCGACCTTGCCGGTCCGCGGGCGGGTGAGGCCGATCAGGCTGCGCAGCGTCGTCGTCTTCCCTGCGCCGTTGCGGCCGAGCAGCGCGACAATCTCGCCCTCGCGCACCTCTAGGCTCACGCCGTGCAGGATATGACTCTTGCCGTAAAAAGTGTGCAGATCCTCGGCTTGCAGTGCGATCATGCCGCAGCCTTGCCGAGATAGGCGGCCTGGACCTTTTCGCTGTCGGCGATCTCCTGCGGCGCGCCTTCCGCCAGCACCCGCCCCTCGGCAAGCACCATGATGCGATCGGCAAGGTTGAACACGACGCGCATGTCATGCTCGATCAGCATGATCGTCAGCCCTTCTCGCCGGTGCAGCCGCCGGATGAGCCGCGCGATGTCGTAGGTCTCCTGATCGCCCATCCCCGCCGTCGGCTCGTCGAGCATGAGCAGGCGGGGTCGCAAAGCGAGCGACATCATGATCTCCGCCGCCCGCTGGTCGCCGTGCGACAGCGCGCCCGCGCGCATGTGGGACTTGTCGGCCAGACCGCCCAGGCTCAGAAGCTCAGCGACGCGCGCAGCCACCGCGGCCCGCGCCTCTGCGCCAAGCCAGGGCCGAAGACGATAGCCGGACGCGACCTCGACCGCGACGCGGATGTTGTCGGCGACCGAGAGCTCCGGAAAGACCTCAGTGATCTGGAAAGTGCGGGACATGCCACGTCGGACCCGCTCGTCGGGAGCGAGCGCGGCGATGTCGCGGCCCTCAAACCGGATCGACCCCGCGGTCGGCGCGAACAGACCGCTGACCAGATTGAAGAACGTCGTCTTGCCGGCACCGTTCGGACCGATGATCGCACGCAATTCGCCCGGCTCGATGGTCAACGACACATCGTCGATGGCGACCAGGCTGCCAAAGCGCTTCGATGCGCCCTCGACCTGAAGCAGGGTCACGCCTTCGCTCCCGTGCGCAGCATGCCCAGGACCCCGCGCGGAAAGAAGCGCACCACCAGCACGAACACGAGTCCGATCACCGACATCCAGTTTTGGGTTTGGCTCGAGACGTAATCCTGCAGCGCGACGAAAATCGCCGCGCCGATCAGTGGTCCCCAGAACGAGCGCATGCCGCCCAGCACCGCCATGATGACGAGATTGCCCGAGAGGTCGACGCGAAGCGCTCGCGGATCGATGAAATTGTTCAGCAACGCATAAAGCCCGCCGGCCGCGCTGACGAACAGGCACGAGATCACGAACGACAGCCAGACGTGGAACTCGATCGGCACGCCGAGGAACCGCGCACGCCGTTCATTCTCGCGAATGGCGATCAGAGAGCGCCCGAATGGCGAGTTGAGAAGCACCGCCATAGCAGCGACGCAGACCGCAAAGATCGCAAGAGCGAAATAGTAGAAAGCCCTGTCGTTCTGGACGATGTCGAGCTCAGCGAAACCAAAATTGATCGGCAGGCGTCGCCAGCCCGTGAGCCCATCATCGCCGCCCGTCACTGCGTTCCAGCGGAAGGCGATGAAGTAGAAGACCTGACCGAAGGCGATCGTCACCATGGCGAAATAGACGCCGCGCAGCTTGATGATGAGCGCGCCAATGATCATCGCCGCGATCGTCGCGACGATCACGCCGAGCACGATGGCTGGGATCGACCCGACGGCCCAATATTTGATCGCCATCGCCGTCCCATAGGCGCCGAGCCCGAAATAAGCGGCGTGGCCGAACGAGAGCACGCCGGTGAAGCCAAGCAGGAAGTTGAGCGACATCGCCGCCAGCCCCATGACCACGATCCGGGTGGCGAGTTCGGTATAACCGCCGATCGCATTCATCCAGAAGGGCGCGAAGAGGAGCATGAGACAGATTGCGACATCGAGGCCTCGCGCGCGGACGGCGTTCAATGGAGCCTTCCCTCTTCGCCAAGCAGACCGCGCGGCCTGACGAGCAGCACGAGCGCCATCATCACGTAGATCACGGCCTCGGTCGCGGAGGGGAAATAGACTGCCGCGAGCCCGGAGGCGACACCGATCATCAAGCCGCCAATCAATGTCCCAAGCAGACTGCCGAGGCCGCCGACGATAATCGCGACGAAGCTCGGCATGATGAGGTTCGCGCCGATGGTGGGCGAGAGTCCGAGCAGGCCAGCCGCCAGCACGCCGGCCAGGCCCGCCATATAGATGCCGATGCCAAAGTTGAGGCTGCGCAGCACCCTGACGTTCACACCGAGCGTGGACACCGTGTCGAGGTCGCGCGTTCCGGCGCGGATGCGCATGCCCAGCCGCGTGTATTTGAGCACGGCGAACAGGCCGCCCACGGCCGCCGCGACGATGATCATCATGAACACGCGATAGCCGGTGAGGAAGAAGTACTGGCTCGACAGCGAACTCATCAGCCAGCCAGGGACCTGAAACGGTACGCTCTGCGCGCCCCATATGAGGCGCGTCACGTCCTCAAAGATGTACGCGAGCCCGAAGGTCAGGAGCAGGCTATAGAGCGGGTCCTTGCCGTACAGCGGGCGGATCAACAGCCACTCGATGACGAGGCCAAGCACGGCGGTCAGCGGCGGGGCGACGATCAGCGCGCCCCAGAACCCGATATAGGGGATCAGCGTGTAGGCGAGATAGGCGCCGAGCGCCAGGAATCCGCCATGCGCGAAATTGATGACGCCGCTGAGGTTGAGGATCAGCGACAGGCCAAGCGCCATCAGGGCGTAGAACGCCCCAACGATCAGGCCGTTGAAGACGTTGAAAAGGACGACCTGGCTCATGCGGCGGTATTCGCCGTTCGCGAAAAGGACGGCGGACCGTCCTCCGCTCCTGAGAGGGCGCTCAAGTCGGCCATTTCATCTTGCACCCGCTCTCCTCGAGGGTCCCCGCGACCTTCGCGCCGTTGACCACCTTGGTGACCTTGAAAAAGTCGTCCGGCGCCGAACCTTTAGCTTGCGCCTCGCCGACGAACAGGGAAGCGAGCAGTTGATTCTGGCCGGCGCAGTAGAAGGCCGGGTTCGGCCCGAGCGCGATTTCGGGAGGAAGATGAAAGTCCTGCAAGGCCTTCGCCATATCGAGCGCCTTGAGCGAATTCGCCTTCGCGGCGGCGAGCGCGCAGGTCCAGACCGAGACATAGCCGAACCAGGTGCGCGCAGTCGGCACCCGGCCGGTGCGTTTCTTGGTCGCCTCGACGAATTCGGCGACATGAGGCACGCCGGGCTGGTTCCAATACCATTCCATCACCCAGACGCCGATCCGCGCCTCAGGCGGCAGGCCTTCCAGCGGCTCCATCTCCTGATGCGCCCCGGCGAGATGAACCTTGTTTTGCAGCCCGAACTGAACCGCCTGTTTCATGGCGTTCAGCATGTCGTCGCCCGGGACCAGAAAGACGATGACGTCGGGGTTCGCCGCCTGCGCCTTGATGAGATAGGAGGAAAAGTCAACCGTGCCGAGCGGCGTCAAGTCGCCGCCCACTCTCTCGCCGTCGAGTGCGGCGATCGCCTTGGTCATCGCCGCCTCAAGCGTGTGGCCAAAGGCATAGTCAGGCGTGATGTAGTAGGATTTTTTCCCGTATTGCTCGATCAGCGCGGCGGCGACGGCGTTGGCCTCCATCTGCGTGGTGTTGCAGACGCGAAAGACGTTCCAGTTACAGCTCGAGCCGGTGATCGCGTCGGTATGGCCGCCCGGCACGATGTGCAGGATGCCCTTTTCGTTCGACACCTGCGCCATGGCGAGCGCCAGCGCCGAGTTGTCGTTGCCGAGCAGGAAGTCGATCTTGTCGCGGTCGATCAGCTTGCGCGCCTTCATGACCGCAGTCCCGGCGTCGCCGCTAGTCGAGTCCTCGACGATCAGCTCGACTGGACGGCCGAGGACGCCGCCTCTGGCGTTGATCTCGTCGATCGCCATTTGACAACCAATGAGCTCGTTTTTCCCGAGCGAAGCGACCGGGCCGGTTAGCGGATTGTCGAGCCCGATCCTGACGGCCTCCGCGGCCCGGGCAGACATGACGAACGGGCCGGCGATCCGCGCGCCGGCAACGGCTAGCCCCGACTTGACTACCCTGCGACGACTGATCCCCCGCGCATCGGCGTTGGCCATTTTTCCCTCCCTGACTCCAACCACCAGCCTCGGTCCTCACGCTTAAGCCGATGCTTGATCCCGCGCCGGCCTCGCATGTCGGTCAGGTCGGCCAGGTCATCTTGCAGCCGCTGTCCTCGACCGAACTCGCAACCGCAGCGCCGCTGACCACCTCAGTCACGTGGAAGAGATCATCGGGGGCCGATCCGCTCGCTTGGGCGTTGCCGACAAAGAGGGATGCGAGCAACTGATTTTGCCCGGCGCGATAGAAGGCCGGGTTCGGCCCGAGCGCAACTTCCGGCGGCAGATGGAAATCTTGCAAGGCTTTCGCCATATCGACCGCCTTGAGCGAGTTCGCCTTGGCCGCCGCGAGCGCGCAGGTCCAGACCGACACATAGCCGAACCAGGTGCGGGCGGTCGGCACGTGGCCGGTGCGCTTCTTGGTCGCCTCGACGAACTCGGCGACATGCGGCGCCCCTGGTTGATTCCAGTACCATTCCAACACCCACGTGCCGATCCGCGCCTCGGGTGACAGGCCCATCAGTGGCTCCAGCTCCTGCTGGGCGCCCGCGAGATGCACCTTGTTTTGCAAACCGAACTGAACCGCCTGCTTCATGGCGTTCAGCATGTCGTCGCCTTGAACGAGGAAGATGATGACGTCCGGGTTCGCGGCCTGGGCCTTGATGAGGTAGGAGGAGAAATCGACTGAGGCAAGCGGCGCGAGGTCGCCGCCGACCCTCTCCCCTCCGAGCGCGCCCGCAGCCTTCACCATGCCCGATTCAAGCGTATGGCCGAACGCGTAATCTGGGGTGATGTAGTAAAATTTCTTGCCGTATTGCTTGATCAGCGCTGCGCAGACCGCGGCGGCCTCCATCTGCGTCGTATTGCAGACGCGGAACACGTTCCAGTGGCAGCTCGCGCCGGTGATCGCGTCGGTATGGCCGCCGGGCACGATCTGCAGGATGCCCTTTTCGTTCGAGACCTGCGCCATCGCCAGCGAGAGAGCCGAGTTCACGTTGCCGAGCAGAAAATCGACCTTGTCGCTGTCGATCAGCTTGCGCGCCTTCTGCACCGCCGTGCCTGCATCGCCTGTCGACGAATCCTCGACGATGAGCTGGGCGGGACGGCCGAGGATGCCGCCTTTGGCGTTGATCTCGTCCAACGCCATCTGGCAGCCAACAAGTTCGTTCTTCCCGTTGGCCGCGTAGGAGCCGGTCAGCGGATTGTCCAAGCCGATCTTGACCGAGTCGGCGGCGCGGGCGCGAATGACGAACGGACTGGCGAATTGCGCGGCGGCAAGGAGCGCCCCCGATTTGACCAGTCTGCGGCGGTCGATGCCGGCGCGCCAATTGGACTTGGACAAGCTTCTCTCCCTTGTTCGGACGATTTGTTCGGGCTCGCGCACGGCGCGACCGCCCGACGCTTCAGCGGTTTGTTAACGCGCGGCACTGTGGACTTCTGCGGCTGAGGCCGTCAAGCCGAACGGCGCAAATGGGCAGAACTATCCATTCGAGTTCCATATTCGACTGTCTATTGATGCGGCACGTTGGCGTCTATCCGGTCAACCGCCGAAGATCACTTTGCGGAAGCGGACGCTCGCGATCATGAAATAGACAACGCCGATCGCGAACATCGCCACCACTGGCCGCCATAGGAGCGTGATGTCGGCGCCGCGGAACAGCACCGCCTGGGCGAAAGCCACGAAATGCGGCGTCGGACTGATCGTCTGAATAAAGTACTGCAGCCAAACCGGCATGCTCTCCATCGGCGTGCTGCTGCCCGAGAGGAGTTGCGTCACCATCAGCACTGGCATGGCGAGCAGGCCGAACTGGCCCATTGTCGTCGCGAGCGTGCCGAGCATGATGCCAAGCGCCGCGACGACGAGCGCATAGATCGCTGCGCCGAACAGGAACAGAAGCAAAGACCCGTTGATCGGCGAGCCGATCCACCAGTGCACGACGAATTGCAGCGACAACATCGCTGCAACCAGAATGACAAGACCGTTGGCGATCATCTTGGCGAGCATGATCTCCGATGGCACGACCGGCATGACCAGCAGGTGCTCGACGGTGCCCTGCTCGCGCTCGCGGATCAGCGCCGCGCCGGTGAGGATGACGGTCAGCAGCGTGATCTGGTTGATGACCTGGGTCATCGCCGAGAACCACGCAGTCTTGAGATTCGGGTTGAAGGCGGCGCGCACCACCAGATTGATTGGCGCGCCGTTCGAGTCAGCCCTCCCGGAGATGAACCGCTGGATCTCGGTCGCGATCGCGTTGCGCAGCGAACTTGCGCCGTTACCGGCCTGGGCGACCGCGGTGGCGTCGACATTGATCTGAATTCCGGTCTTGCGCTGGGCGCGAACGTCGGCCTCGAAGTTCGGCGGAATTTCGACCACGAGCAAGAGCTTGCCCTGATCCATCAACGAGTCGATCTCGGAAGCCGTGATGTGCACGGGCGGCTGGAAGGTCGGCAGCCGAAGCCCTTCGGCGATGCGCCGCGACAGGTCCGACCCATCCTCGTCGACGATGCCGACCGAAAGATTGGTCGCCTCGGTGACGGCCCCGGTCGCCACCGTGTTGACCGAGATGCTGAAGGCGTAGACGACCAGTATCAGCATCGTCGGATCAGCCCGGATGCTTCTCAGTTCCTTGATGACCAGATGGAAGATGTTGACCACATGGTCGACGAAGGTCAGGGGCTTCGCTTCGACGAGATGCGCGGCTTTGGGTGAGGGAGCCTCGGACATCTCACGCCTCCTGCTTGCGAAGCAGGGCCAGCGAAACGACCAGGAAGACAAGGGCGATCAGCGCGATCGCGGCGATGTCGCGCCAGAGGTCGACAATACCGAGCGCCTTGGCGAATACGCCGACCGAAACCTGCTGGTACCAGGACGAGGGGAACGACAGGCCGATTACCCTCGCCCCGCCGGAGAGCGAGGAGACGGGCGCGAGCATTCCGGAGAAATTGACCGCCGGCACGATGGAAAGGATTGCGGTCGCGAAGACGGCTGCGACCTGCGTTCGGGTGAAGGATGAGATCAGAACGCCGAACCCCACGGTCGCAATTACATAGACAATCGTTCCTAGGAGAAGGACGAGGAACGGTCCCTTCGGCGGCACGCGGAAAATGAAAATCGCGATCAGCAACAGGGCAAAGAAGGCGATCATCGAGACCGCGATATAGGGCAGTTGCTTGCCGATCAGGTACTCGAGTCGGGTGATCGGCGTCGAGCGGAAGTTGGCGATTGAGCCCGTCTCCTTCTCCCGCACGACCGCGATCGCCGACATGATCGCCGGAATCAGGCAGAGCAGCAGCATGAAAATGCTGGGCACCATCGCGTTCACGCTGAGAAAAGCCTGATTGTAGCGAAAGCGAGTCTGGATATCGTCGTCTGTCCAGGCGTTTGCGCTCCCCGCGCGACGCTGGCTCCGCAGCAATTCCTCGCCCTGCTTCCTGATGACGCTTGTCACATAATTCTTGGACGTCTCGCCACGGAACGTCATCGCGCCGTCGACTGTCGCGTCGACTTCCGGCGTGCGTTTGTTGAGAAGGTCTCGGCCGAAGCCGGGTGGCACTTCGACGACGATCTGCGTGTTCCCGCTTCTAAGCCGTCTCTCGGCCTCGCCCGCCGACGTGATCGGCGGCTGGACCGAGAAATAGCGCGACCCGTCGAAACCCTGAATCAGGTCGCGGCTCTCGGGCGTTTCGTCCTGGTCGAATGTCGCGGTCGCCAGGTTCTCGATATCGAAGGAGATGCCGAAGCCGAAGGCGAACATGAGAATGACGGGACCGACGAGCGCGAAAGCCAGCCGGATCGGATCGCGCAAGAGCTCGACCGTCTCACGCCGCGCGTAGGCCCATAGGCGGCCAATTTTGAAGCGCTTCGGCCGCTCACCCGCCTCGACTTCGGCCGCGGCCGGCGCCGGCGCCTCGACCTTTTTCGACATGTCGATGCCTGCCGCCTCGGCGAGATAGCCGACGAAGCAGTCCTCGAGCGAGGCGCTGCCGCGCTCTTTGACCAGCTCCTGCGGCGCGCCTACGGCAAGCACCTTACCTGCGTGCATGAGCGAGATGCGGTCGCAGCGATCGGCCTCGTTCATGAAATGGGTGGTGACGAAAATCGTCACGCCGTCGTCGCGTGAGAGGTCGATCAGCGTGCGCCAGAACGCGTCGCGCGCAATCGGGTCGACGCCCGAAGTCGGCTCATCGAGGATGAGAATCGAGGGCTCGTGCAGCACCGCGACGGCGAGCTGAAGGCGTTGCTTCATACCGAGAGGCAGGCTGTCGGGGCGCGAATTGACGACCGACTTCAGATCATAACGCTCAAGCAGCTCCTCAATTCGAGGGCCGATCTTCTCTTTCGGCAAATGATAGAGTTCGGCGTGCAGCAGGAGGTTCTGCGCGACCGTCAATTCGCCGTAGAGCGAAAAGGCTTGCGTCATGTATCCGACGTTGCGCCGGGCCTGCATGTCGTTCGAGCCCATCGGCTCGCCGAATAGCTTGCACGTGCCGCTGCTCGCCGGCAGGAAGCCCACCAGCATTTTCATCGTGGTCGACTTCCCGCACCCGTTCGAGCCGAGGAAGCCGAAGATCTCGCCGCGGGGAATCCTGAAGCTGACGTGGTCGACCGCGACAAAATCGCCAAACTGGCGCGTGAGCCCCTCAGCCTCGATCGCCGGGGTCTCATCCGGCGAGGCGACGCGCGGACGCACGACCACTTTCTTGTGCAAGGCGCGCTTGGCCTCGGGCATCATGGCGATGAAGGCCTCGTCGAGATTGGGCTCGCCCGTCTTGGCCAGCAACTCCTTTAGCGTACCGGTGGCGATGATCTTGCCGTCGTCCATCGCCATCAGCCAGTCGAAGCGCTCCGCTTCGTCCATATAGGCGGTGGCGACAATGACGCTCATCTGCGGCCGGCGCGCGCGGATCGTGTTGATGAGGTCCCAGAACTGGCCACGCGATAGGGGGTCGACGCCGGTGGTCGGCTCGTCGAGGATGAGAAGGTCCGGGTCGTTGATGAGGGCGCAGCAGAGGCTCAGCTTCTGCTTCATGCCGCCGGAAAGCTTGCCGGCGGGCCGCGCTTCGAACTTCTCCAGGCTCGTCGCCGTAAGAAGCTCGTTGATCTTGGAGCGACGCTCCGTCGCCGACAACCCGAACAATCGGCCGAAGAAATCGATGTTCTCAAAGACGGAGAGCGTTGGGTAGAGGTTGCGGCCGAGGCCCTGCGGCATATAGGCGATGCGGCCGCGGATGTCCCGCAACGTCTCCTTGTTGGCCACGTTCTTGTCGAAGACGACAACCTCGCCACTCTGAATTATCTTCACCCCCGCGATGAGCCCGAGCAACGTGGACTTGCCAACGCCATCCGGCCCGATGACTCCCACCATGATGCGCGACGGAATGTCGATAGAGACGTCAGCGAGCGAGACCGTCGCGCCATAGCGGTGCGATACGTTCTTGACCCGGGCGACGGCCTCGCCGGTCATTTTGCGTCGGGCGTCTTGGTTTCGGCCGCGTTGTTGTCGGGAGTCTTGGCTCCGGGCGCACTGTCCACTGCCGAAGCTGCGGGCGCTTTATCCGCCGGCGGCTTGGGCAGCTTGACCTGAAGCTCGGCTGGCCACTCCACATCGGCCTTGGTGCGGACGAAGCCCAGGCCCCGGACGCCCGTCTTTACCCGCGTGTAGAATTGCTGAAGCACCTGCGCATCGATCTTCAGCTTCACTCGGAACATCAGCTTGGCGCGTTCGTCCGTGGTCTCCACCGTCTTAGGGGTGAATTGCGCGTCGGCTGCGACAAAGCTGACTTTTGCCGGAATAACGTAGTCGGGAACCGGATCGAGGATAATGCGGGCCTCGTCGCCGACCGCCAGCCTGCCCGCGTCCGCCGCGGGGAGGAAGACCGTCATATAGACGTCGGTCAGGTCGAGGATTGTGACGATCGGCGCGCCGGCTGCGACGACCTCGCCGGCTCGCGCAAGCTGGTACTGCACCCGTCCTATCCGGGGCGAAACGAGCGTCAGATCATCGATGATCGACTGGACTCGATCGACCTCCGCCTCCGAGTTCGCGATCTGCGACAGGGCCTGATCGCGTTGCGAGGTGAAGTTTTGCACCGCCGCCACCGCGGAATCGAAGTTGCGCTTGCGCTGTTCAAAGACCTGCTTGGTGATGAAGCCAGTCTTCATCAGCTCCTGGCCGCGCTCAAAGTCGGATTTGGCGAATTCGAGCGCGCTCTGCCGGGACGTGATTTCGGCCTCCGCCGATGCAAGCGCGTCGTTTGCCTTCTGCACATCGGCCTTGGCGGCGCGCAACTGCGCCTCGTATTCCGGCGAGGTGAGTTTCGCGATAGCCTGCCCTTGCGTGACGCTCGAGCCTTCCTCCACGGTCACTTGGGCGAGGCGCCCCGGATATTTCGACGAGACGTCGACCTGCGTCGCTTCGAGGCGGCCGTTCGCTTTTGCGATGCCCTCCGGCAGAGTCTGACCGCGCAAGCGCGCGATCAGATTGCGGATAATGCCTTGAGCCTGCGCCGAGGGAACCCACGAGACGCCGCCCCGTGGCGCCCCGCTCACGGAGAGCGCGCACGCCCCGACGCCCAACAGGAGGGCGGACGCAGCAACGCGGCGACGAAAGGTCATCGTGGGTCTCCTCCGCACGTTTCGTACCTGGCCCTTGCCAGCGGGACCCGAAATCTGAGAGCGCGACAAGCGCTTCCCTCGAAGCGCGACGCCATGACGAGCGGGACGCCTCCCGTCCGCCGCTCTAAATCCAAGCCACCCGACGCTTTACTAGGGAAGCCCGTTCGTGATGTAAAGGACGAACCGGGAGGAGAGAGCGGCTGTGGCAAAACGTCTGAACAAGGCCAAAAAGGCCGAAAACGACAACACCGCCTCGGAAGCTCAAGACCAGTTGAGCGGCAAGGAATACGAGCGCGAACTCGCCAGACTGCATGGAGAACTGGTCAAGCTGCAGCTCTGGGTGGTCGCCAAAGGACTGAAAGTCGTGGTCGTGTTCGAAGGCCGCGACGGCGCGGGCAAGGGCGGGGTCATCAAGGCGATCACCGAGCGGGTCAGCCCGCGCGTCTATCGTGTCGTCGCGCTGCCCGCGCCGACCGAGCGCGAGAAGTCGCAGATGTATGTTCAACGTTATATGCGCCATCTACCTGCCGCGGGCGAAATCGTCATCTTCGACCGCAGCTGGTACAACCGCGCCGGCGTCGAGCGGGTGATGGAATTCTCGACGATTGATCAAGTGAAGCGCTTTCTCGAGCTGACGCCAGGGGTCGAGAAGGCCATAATCGAGTCCGGCATCATCCTCATCAAATATTGGCTGGAGGTGAGCGAGGAGGAGCAGAGCCGCCGCCTCGAAGCCAGGATCGACGATCCGCGCAAGATCTGGAAACTGTCGCCGATGGACCTCAAGTCCTACAGCCGCTGGTACGATTACTCGCGCGCGCGGGACGACATGTTCAAGGCCACCGACACGGCTTGGGCGCCGTGGCATGTCGTGCGCTCCGACGACAAACGGCGCGCTCGTCTGAACGTCATTTCTCACCTCTTGAAGCAGGTCCCGTACGAGAAGCTGCCGCGCGATAAGCCGACATTGCCGAAGAGGCAGAAGGCTCAGGGATACGTCGAGCCCGACTACCCTTACAAGTTTGTCCCAGAACTCGAATGGCCAGCGAGCTAGCCGCGCTCCGCAGTTCTTCGAGGGAACCAAGCAGCCGATGTCACCGCCCAATGCTGGCTTCACCACCGCCGCACGCCCATAAAAGTATTGTGGATCGGGGTCGGATGATCGAACCGGTGGCGCGCGTAGCCATACCCATACGCCGATTGGCGACGCGCGGGCCGACCGTGGGGATAGAGCGTGAGCTGGTCATGTCGCATCGGGGCCTTGTGACCTTCCGCGCTTTTTGGTTTGCCGGGCGTGTGCGAGACGGTCTGGGCGGCCGCTGAAAACACGAACGCACAGCATGCCATCAAGGCAACGACCGTCAGGAGCGTCGGCACGCGTTTCATCTCGTCCAGCTCCTTGGCGTCATTCAAGGCTTCATTAGCCGAGAGCGGAACGGCCGCGGCGCGCGAGCTTATATCAGAACACCTGCTCCCCGAGCGCGATCTCGGCGAGCGGCGACAGCAGGATGATTTCGGAACGCGCATTCTTTGCGCCGAGGATCAGCACTTCGGACTGAAAGCCAGCGATGTTGCGCGACGGCATGTTGACGACGCAGACGACCAGGCGACCGACGAGGTCACCCTCAGAATAGCTGGTGATCTGCGCGCTCGACCATTTTTTGCCGAGCGGGCCGAAGTCGACCTCGACCTTGTAAGAGGGATTTCGCGCCCGCTCGAACGACTTCACCGTCACAATGCGGCCGATGCGCATGTCGACTTTGGCGAAGTCGTCGTAGACGATCGGCGGCTTGTCCATCAGGCCTTCAGCGCTTCTTGATGCGCCTTAACCAGCGCAGCCAAACTCTCAAAGCGGAAGTCGTACTTGGGCGTCTGGGCGAGAGCCATGGTCGCGCCGGAACCCTCCTGACCGTGGCGGCGATGAATCCAGCACGAGGTGAGCCCCTGCTCGTTCGCCGGCCCGTGGTCATGGAAGAGGCTCTCAGCGGTGTGCAAGATCTCACTCTTCTCAATCCCGATCGTCTTGAGCTTGGCGAGCATGTACTCGAAATTGCGAGCGGAGGGCTTGTACGAGCCGCAATCCTCGGCGGTGTAGACCGCGTCGAAATCGACCCCAAGCTTTTCGTTGCTGAAGGAAAAGCTTTCGTTGTCGACGTTCGACAGAATCACGAGCTTGTAGTGGCGCTTCAGGTATTGAAGCGACGCAACGGTGTCGGCGAAGGCCGGCCAGTTGCGGACCGATCGGCCGTAGGCGAGGCAATCGCTCCAGCGTGTCGCGACGCCCCATTCCTCAGCCAGGCGGCGATAAACGGTCGCCAGCAGGTCGCGATAGACTTTGGCCGGCGTCTGGACTTGCTGCGACGATTCGTGGCGCGCGTGCGCTTCAAGAATTTCGTCGCGCTTAAGCGGCCGCGACGCCTTGCCCGTCAGGGGCTTCAAGGCTTCGATCATGCCCGTTTCCCAATCGATCAGCGTGCCGTAGCAATCGAAGGTCAGGACCTTGAAGTCGGTGAGCTTCGCCATCGACCTTGCGCTCGATGCTGATGAACTGGAGGATGTCATTTGGGTGTTGGTGGAGCCAGACGGAATCGAACCGACGACCTCTTCAATGCCATTGTCATGGACCGACATTTCTCAAGACCTCCACTCGTCGCCTGACATTACCAAAGCCCTTTGAAATTAACGTTTTTGGCTTATCTTCATTTCCAGTCATTCCCCGTCTTCACTTTTTGGTGGCGACTTGGTGGCGATTTTGAAGAGGGATCTTCTCTGTGATGAAGCTAACGAAGCGTTCGGTTGACGCCCTCTTCCCTCGCCAGAAGCAATATATCGAATACGACACGGAACTGAAGGGCTTTGGCGTCGCTATTTATCCATCGGGCATCAAATCATGGGTCTGTGAGTACAGGCCGCACGGTGGCGGGCGCGGCACCGCGAAAAAGCGAGTGACGCTTGGCAAGGTCACTCAATTGCCGCCGGAACAGGCTCGCAAGACCGCAGCCGACATGTTGGCCGCCGTCAGGCTTGGCGGTGACCCCGCTTTGGAGAAGGCGGAGCGTCGGGCCTCTGTGACAGTCGGCGAGCTGATCGACTTCTTTGACGCCCAATACGTCGGACCGATGCTCAAGCCCGGAACGGCGGTAAGCCATCGAATAGCGCTTGAGGAGCTTCGTCGCGCTCATGGGGCGCTAAAGGCTACAGCACTGACCCGCTCGCACGTCACGACCCTACATTTCCGCATGGCTGATCGTCCCTACGCAGCCAATCGCGCCGTCGCAGTCTGGTCAAAGGCGTTTGCGTGGGCGGCCGGCGCGGGCCTGATTCCCGAGGGGCAGAACCCAGCGAAGAACATCAAGAAATATCGCGAGCAAGGGCGAGAGCGCTTTTTGACAAGCGACGAATTGGCGCGACTCGGCGACGCATTGCGGGAAGGCGAAACCATTGGCCTGCCCTATTTCGTTGACGAAACCAAGCCGACAGCCAAGCACGCCGCAAAGGCCGATCATCGGCGCGTCAAACTTGACCGATATGCGACGGCTGCCCTTCGGCTCTTGGTTCTCACTGGCGCTCGCCTTCGCGAAATTCTTCACGCCAAATGGGAGCAGGTCGACATCGAGCGTGGGCTGATTTTCCTCGCCGACAGCAAGACGGGCAAAAAACCGCTCTATCTCTCAGCCGCCGCGCAAAAGGTACTGGCGGACCTTCCGCGCATTGAAGGCAACCCGCACGTAATTGCTGGAGCAAATGACGGCGCGCCACGCTCGGACCTCAAGAAGCCATGGGCGGCGGTAAGTCGTGCAGCGGGCTTGGAAGGCGTCCGCATCCACGACTTGCGCCATTCGTTCGCATCGTTCGGCGCTGGCGCGTCGCTGGGTCTGCCGATTATTGGGAAGCTCCTTGGCCATTCTCAGCCCGCCACAACGGCACGTTATGCCCATCTGGACGCTGACCCGATGCGCCGCGCGGTCGACACTATCGGCTCGGCAATCTCCGGCGCCATGGACCGAGGAAAATCGGCGGATATTGTTCCCCTGAAAGTCGCCAAATCGTCCGAGACCAGGAAGGCGCAATGAGCGCGAAGCCCCAGGAGCATGAGTGGCTGGCACTATGCCAGATCGAGCGCGATCATCGAGCTTGGCTTGCGGAGCGCCTTCCTGAGAGAGGGAGCGCCGGATTTCGGAATAGAATTCGGGATTGGTGGAGGTCGATTGAGAGGTTACTCGACTTTCAAGTGAGGGGAATGGCCGAATCCCCCGGGGGGGCGCAC
>Ga0210406_10000848_pt1 | contig 39868 bp, 37 predicted proteins | sample IncBWC30MmetaG_FD_155454 | JGI IMG/M metagenome (GOLD analysis project Ga0210406, IMG submission 155454) | Forest soil microbial communities from Barre Woods Harvard Forest LTER site, Petersham, Massachusetts, United States - Inc-BW-C-30-M | ecosystem: Environmental > Terrestrial > Soil >... | reverse complement strand
GCTGCAGCCCGGGAGCTGCCTCCCCCAAAGCCGAAACTCTAGAGGTAATGAGACTGTGCTGCTGAGTGTTTCAGATGTTGAGACTGTCTCAGGCTGAGACGGTCTCGAATTCCTTCTTGATACTGACCATTCGCCCGGTAACTCTAACGAAACAAAAACGATACTGCCGTAATTCTAGAAATTGTAGGTAGTCGGGGCGTCTCGCAGCAACCCAACGAGTAACCACCCATGTGGTACATGTTAATAAGCTATTTATTTTCATTGGTTTACGGGGGTGAATTTCCAGTCAGAAAAGGGCACAAACTTGCATCCCTTGGTAGTTGGCAGCTTTTTGTCGGCATTTGGGGGCTTTTGTGGGTGATTGGGGCAAAATCATCGGGTTTCTCCGCAGCGACCGCAGACCGGTCACCGCTCAGAATACTCATACCCGGGCGCTGGTCGCGTCCGGTGCAATGTCCTTCGTCCTCTTTCTTGCCGTAATCTTCTACCTGCGGCAAATCAGCGTCGCAGGCTCGCCACAGAGTTATCTCTATTTGGAAGTTGGCGGCACTCTTCTCAGCTTCTGCTACGCCGCCAATGCCCTTGTCCGGTTCCGCGGTACCCATGATCGCACGGCGTTGATTCTCGCCTTCGGATTTGTGCTCTCCGGAATCATCGAGACTGTCGGCTCCTTTGGCCTGAACGATTCGCTGATCTCCGGGGCCCTGTCGCTCTCCAGCATTCCCATCGGTTGGATGGTGAGCCGCACACTGCTTGCCGTTCTCTTGCTCGCTGCCATCGCCATCGAGCGCTACATGCCAACCGCTCGGCAGCCCACCAAGGAAACTGCCGCAGGGTTGCTGGTCGTTGCCCTGGCTGCCTATATGACGAGTGCCGCATTTCTGGCCGCACCCGCCGCGCCCGTCGCGCATGCCGGGCACTTGCTGTCTCGCCCTTGGGATCTGCTTCCCGCAGCGCTGTTCCTCATCGCCGCGGTCTGTTTTCGCCAGCGGCTCAAGAACGACAGAGACAAGAAGGGCGCCGCAAGCCTCTTCGATCATTCACTCTTTATCGTGGCCTCGCTCAATGTTGTCTGCCATGCATCGGCGGCATTTTCGCGGCAGCTTTTCGATGGCCCGTTTTTTCTGGCGGAATTGAGCAAGACGTGCAGCTACGTGGTCATGCTTTCCGGCGCGTTGCTGGACCAGGCTCGCCTCTTCGAGCAGGTACGCTCGATGGCCATTACCGACCCACTCACGGGGTTGTCGAATTACCGGCGCCTCATCAGCGTTCTCGAAGCGGAGCTTGACCGTTCGCGCCGCACGCAGCGCCCATTCAGCGTCGTGCTTCTCGACATGGACGGGCTCAAAATCATCAACGATCAGTACGGACATCTGACTGGCAGCCGGTCACTAGTGCGTATCGGCAAAATTCTACGCAACCATTCCCGCGCGATCGACACGGCCGCGCGATACGGTGGCGATGAATTCGCGGTGGTACTGCCGGAAGCCGGCAAGGACATTGCGTCGCGCGTCGTGTCTCGAATCCGCGAGCGTCTCTCCGCTGAACCGGAGCGCCCTGCGCTTTCCGTCAGCGCGGGCGTCGCGGCTTTTCCGGAGGATGGCGACACGCCCGAGAGACTTCTTGGCGCTGCCGACCGCGCGCTCTACGCCATGAAGCACCGCGGCAAAAGCAGCGTTCAAAATTTCACGCGCATTGCCGCGTGCCTGTGAGGATGAGCAAGACCATGCCTCAAGGGAAGAAATTTTCTTTTCACAGAGCCGAAAGACGCATCCCGATGGAAATCCCCGTGCTGATTGACGGCCATCGCCAGGCGCCTGGCTCGGAATCGACTTTTACAGAGAATGTGAGTGCGCGTGGCGCGCGCGTGGTGAGTGTGCGCCGCTGGGAACAGGGCGAATCCTTGGTGTTCGCCTCGCGCACTGGAGAGTTTCGCTCCTCGGCCCGGGTTGCTTACTGCCAACCACTGCAAGGCGACGGCTTTGTCATTGGCGTGGAGTTCCTCGAGCCAAAAGGGCGATGGGTTGTTCAATCCCCAAGATAGCTTGACGTAAAACGGCGAGCGGATAGGAGGGAAACGCCTGGAACAAGAGAAGACAGAAAACTGGTGCAATAGTTACAAGAAGGCCTGAAGCGCTTGGCGGAGCTCGAAAGATCTGCCAGGCGCTTCATCCTTTTTTTCCCGTCGTGCCTCATCTGGGCGCTTACCGTCGTGGAATTTGACCTCCTGCATTGCAGAAAGAAACAACTTTCAGCGTTGGTTTGATGTGCTCAGCTTTTCCTCGTTTTCTGCAGGACATCTTCGTAGATACGAATCGTGTTTTCTACCATGCGTCCTGCGGAAAACCGTTGCTGCACCTCGCGGCGGCCTGCTTCGCTGAGACTTTTTCGGAGAGCTCCATCATTGATGAGCCGCAGCATGGCGACGGCGAATTCCTGGCCATTTGGCCCCACGGCTAGAGCAGTTCGCTCACCATCCACCACCTCACCGAGAGCCCCGCGCTTCGTCGAAATGCAAGGCAAGCCCGCAGCCATCGCTGCTTGCAATGCGGTTCCCAGACCTTCGAACTCCGAGGGAAATGCGAACGCATCGAGGGCCGCGTACACTTGCGCGACATCCTTTACGAATCCGGGGAAAAACACCGCTTCTGACTGCCCGAGATGCTTTGTAAGCGCCTGCAGTTCCGCGCGGCAGGCGCCGTCGCCGGCGAGCAGCAGCCGCACTTCCGGATGCAGCGCTCTCACCAGGGGAAGTGCTTCGATCAAGTGTCGCTGTCCTTTTTCCGGGACAAATACGCTGACGCAACCAAACAAGAATTCGTTTTCCCGCACGCCCCAGCGCTTCCGCGCGCTGCTTCGCTGCTCCGGAGTTCGCAATGGAAAGATTTCCACGCCTTCATTCACGATCGAGATTCGCTCCGCTGCGATGCCTGAATCGATCAGGCTTTGGGCCACATCTTTGCTGTTCGCTACGAACCGTTCCACGGCTCGGTAGCGCGCCTGCGAAACTGCGTTTTTCTGAAGCGAGAATCCAATTCGGCGGGAGAGCAGCAGCGGAAGCCGCGTGTGCGTCCTCGCTAGCCATGCAGCTGTCAACGCATGCGGTTCATTGAGATGAACAAGCTCGAATCGCCTCCGGGCGATCAAAGTGCGCATTGCACGAGCAGCCCAGGCACGCAACCCAAATTGCGGAACTTGATGAACCGTGATGCCAGCTTCCGATACGCGATTCGCAAGCGCCGAATCCCGCGCCGCCAACAACTCGACCTCATGCCCGCGCTCGCGCAATCCAACGAGCGTCAGCAATGCCTGGCTTTGCCCGCCGCGCCATTCCCGCTCCAGATCCACGTAGAGCACCCTCACGGCGTCCGCGCTCCGCCCGCGCGGCGCTCCGCTGCGACGTGCTTTCCGAGCTTCTTGAATTTCAGCCACGTTCCCCGCGCTGCCATCCGCGAAATAAGCCATCCGCGATAGCCGTCGAGAAAGCCAAGATGCAGTAAGTAATTTTGAAACCAGTTCCAGGGCGCCGCCAACCACATGGCCGCTCTCCAGCTCCGCTTACCCTGGGAGAACAACTCTTGTGCCATGACTGTTGTGTAGCCCTCAATTTTCGCTTCGTGCTCCGCAAACGTGCGGATCGTGTAGTGCAACAAGTTTCCATTCAGACGGCCTGCCTTTCCTTCAAAGCGCAGGGCTGAATGGATCATTCCGGAAAAGCTGGCTTTGCTTTTCATGTAGAGCCTGCGCTGAAAATCCGGATACCATCGCGAGTGACGGATCCACGCACCGAGGTACCAAGTGAGGCGCGCCATTTCGTAAACTGGAAATTCCGGCTCGCGCTGCTTCCACTCCATTAGGGATTTGCGCAGTTCACCGCTCAACTCTTCATCGGCATCCAGCAGAAAAATCCACTCATTCCTCGCGCAGGAGGCCGCATAGTTTTTTTGGTCGGCATGATTGGTGAAGGGCCTTTCAAAGAAGGATACGCCGTAGGTATTTGCAATTTCAGCCGTGCGGTCCGTGCTCCCGGAGTCCACCACCACAATTTCGTCGGCGATCCCCGCAAGCGAAATCAAGGCGCGCGGCAGGTTGTGTTCCTCATTGAACGTAATCAGGCAGACGGAGAGGCGGTTCATCGGACTCCGGACAATTTTGGAATCGGCGTTAGTATCTCACAAAGCCAATCTAGGGAATTGAACCACGAATGGAACCATCTTACGGAGGAGCAAAGCCCGGCTACTTCGGCTGGAAATTCACGCGAATCAAGCTGCCACCGATTCGAAACTCCGTGCCGTCCCGCAACATGGCCGCGCGCACGCGTTCTTCATCGAAGAATGTGCCGTTGGTCGAATCCATGTCCTTGAGATTGATGTACGTTTCTCTCACTTCCAGCAAGCAGTGATGCCGCGAGATTTCAGGATCATTCAGTGGGATGTCTGCACCCTTGCGGCCCAGCACGACACGCGGCTTTGCGAGCGTGTGGCTCTCGCCTTTCGAAGGTCCCGATAGAATGCTAAGAACAACTTTCGCTTTTTCGGGAAGCCGGAGCGCGGGATCGGGCGGCAGCAAGTGCAGGTTTGAACTGCTGGCGTCCGCGCGAGCAAAAGAGGGAAGAGGAGACATGACCACGGTGGAATCGACACGCCGCTTGATCTCCACGATGGTGGTCTTACCGCAGTTCGAGCATTTGAACTGCACTTTCGAATGGCCGCCGAACTGCCCGTCTTTCAGCAAATGCTCCGAGCCGCAGTGAATGCACGCAGTCTGCATACTCCAAAACTAGCACCATTCGAAGCGCTCAGGAGGACGCCGGATATTTTTCGGGCGCAAAGGTAAATCCGCGCTCCTGTGGCCACAGCCTCCCTTCCGGACCCGCCAGCGAGCGGAATCTTGTGTTACGATTGCAAATTCCAGACTAATCAGGAGAGCGTTTGTGCCCGATCATATTTCGCGCAAAGAACTGAAGCAGGACAAAATCAAGGAAACCATCGAGCACGGCGCTGAAGCCGTTATCTCTCACGGACAGTTCACGCTCATCGTCGTCTTTGTTGCTCTGGTGGCCGCGCTTGCCTACGGCGGCTGGCGGTTTTACGTCGATCGCCAGACCGTGGAAGGCGCTGCCGCCTTCGATACCGCCATGAAGGCTTACCAGGGCCGGATCGGTGCAGCTCCTGACCCCGCCGACCCCAATGAGCCCGTCTATCCCGATGATCCCGCGCGCCTCCAGGATGCTTTGCAGAAGTTCACCAAGGTTGCCGACAAGTATCCCCGCACGAATCCCGGAAAACTCGCGCGCTACTACTCCGCGCTTTGTCTCGAGGACCTCGAGCGCCACAATCAGGCACTCGAAGAATTGAAGAAGATCGGCAGCGGCGGCGACAAAGAGCTGGCCTCCATGGCGCAGTATCAGATGGCGGTCATTTACTCGCGCACCGGCAAACCCGATGATGCAGTCAAAATCTTTCGCGCCCTGGCGGACAAGCCCAGCGTCCTCGTTCCGCGGCCATTTGTGCTGCTGGAACTTGCCGGAATCCTTCGCAGTTCGAATCCAAAGGAAGCCGCCAGCATCTACCAGCAGATCAAGAAGGAATTCCCGGACACCACTATCGCGGATCAAGCCGATCGCGGCCTGGATGCGCTTTCGCCGAAATCCTGATCTGCTGCGTACCCAGGCATTCCCGCGGATTAGGTTGAACATTACGGAGCGGCTCATCGAACCAGTTCCAACTCCTGCTCCTTGGGCGATGCGCGCGGAAGAGTCCCGCGGCCGGCGCTATCCCGAGCCGCCCCATCCCTACCGTAGTGCCTACGCGCGTGACCGCGACCGCATCATTCATTCCCGCGCTTTTCGCCGCCTGGAAGCCAAGACACAAGTTTTTACCAGCCGCTATTCGGACCATTTCCGCAACCGCCTGACGCACACGTTGGAAGTCGCACAGATTGCCCGCACGGTCGCCTCCGCGCTGGGACTGAACACCGAGCTTGCCGAAGCGCTCGCTCTCGTTCACGACATCGGCCATCCCCCCTTCGGGCATGCCGGCGAACGCAAGCTCGACGAACTGATGCGCGCGCAAGGCGGCAGTTTCAATCACAATCTGCACGCGCTACGCATCGTCGAGCACTTCGAGCAGCGCTATCTTGATTTTCCTGGATTGAATCTTACGTTTGAAGTTCGCGAAGGCATCATCAAGCATTCGCGCGACTATTCCGCCGCGCAATTTCCGCAGCTTGCCGAATACCTTCTCGACTTGCGCCCGCCCCTTGAAGCTCAACTCATCGACTGGGTCGACGAAATTGCTTACAACACCGCGGATATTGACGATGCTCTCGAAGCCGGGCTCCTCGATCTTGCTGTTTTGCGCAAGGAAGTTTCATTTTTTGACGAAGTCTACGCGCAGGTCGATTCCGCACATCGCGGTGCGCGCGCAAAGCTCATTTTCAATGAGGCCCTCAAACGCGTTCTGGACGCCCTGGCCACTAATCTCATTGAGACTATTCAAGAGCGCGCCCTGGCCTCCGGCGCCTCATCCGTGGAGGGCATTCGGCGGGCCCCAAAACGTCTCGCTGGGTTCAGCGATGCTGCGGCGGCGCGAAATCGCGAGCTTAAGCGCTTTCTTTTCGCGAATATCTACAACCATCCCGCCATCGCGGAGGACCGCGACCGCTCTGTGAAGTGCTTGGAAGAACTTTTCATTTACTACTCGAGCCGTCGCGGCTCGATGCCGTCTTTCTATGAAGAACTTGCGCAAACGGAAGCGCGCCACGTCGTCGTTTGCGATTACATCGCCGGCATGACCGACCAATTCCTTCTTCGCCAGCATCACGAACGTTTTGGCAGTTCTCTCAGCGGCACATCTACGAAACAGCGGGGCGTTTAGTCTCGATTGATCGATCTCTATTCAGCTTCGGACAGGCGGTTCGATCCTAGAATCGAATAAACGGTCCGAAGGCCGCACGCAGATTGTGATGAGTGCTTCCTGCGAAGTAGATCTCATCACCGGCTTCGAGGCGCAGACCGACCGGCCCGATATGTCCTTCCAAACCGGCACCGGGATAGAGGATTCCGCTCACGTTATTCGCGCGCAAATTCTCAATCGAGCTAATGGCTGTTCCCACGCTAGCGGGCCGGGGATCCAGCCGGAAATTGACAAAACCGCCTTTGACCGTGAAGAAAGGACGAATCGCGCCGTGGCCGGCAATGAGTTTGGGGCCGAAGAGTCCGTGCAGAACTTTGAGGTTGCTGTTCACAACCGTCACTGTTGGAGTGGTGTTGAAATTTTCCGTCAAGGCTTGCTTGAAGTCATAGCTCATCTCGCCTTCGAACATGACGTGCGAAAATACCTTGTAGCCCACGCGTGCTCCTAGCCCCGCCATGTTGGTCTTCGTCTGCGATATACGGAAATAGTCGCCGTAAGCGCCAAGCTGAAAATGATCCTGCGCCGACGCCAGCGGCACCAGCCAACCTGCGAGAAATAGCAAAAGTGCGACACGCTTCATTCGTGTTCTCCTTGCACGGATATTGTAGGAATTGCAGAAAGCAGGGCTGGCCTCGGGCTGGGGATAGGCTTCTGCCTGCTAGATTTGGATGAGACTTCGAGGCTCAGAGTTGCCAGCGTGCATGGCCACGATTCCTCACAAGAGTCCGAGCCGCGGCATTAGCGGACTCTCATGATCCCCGGGCCAGCGTCAGAAAGAGCGTCAGGTAGCGCTTCAGTTTCTGCGTGATGAGAAAATTTTCCTTCACGTGCTGATGCCCGTGTTCGCCGAGTTTTGCCGCGATTTCCGGGTGGGAAAGCAAAAAGCGAATTTGGTATGCCGTGCCTTCCACGGAATGCGCCAGCAAGCCGGTATGCTTGTGGATGATTTGGATCGGGATGCCGCCAACCGCGGAAGCCACCACCGGTTTTTTCTTCCACAGCGCTTCGGAAACAGTGAGGCCGAAACCTTCGCGCAGGCTTTTCTGAATCACGATGGTCGAGGCCCGCTGCAGCGCGTTGACTTCGAGCGGCGCCCAGGCCGGCAGCTCGATCACTCGAATGTCCGGATCGTTATCCGCTTCACGCAGCACTTCCTTCAGCACGATGGCGCCCTCGGGATCGTCGGAGGCGCTGCCGCCCGCGAGAACCAATTGGCAATCGAAATATCGCTTCACGATGCGGTACGCGCGAATCACGCCAACCGGATCCTTCAGGCGGTCGAAACGGGAAATCTGCGTGAGGATGGGGCGCATGGGATCGATGCGAAAACGTGCAAGGACTTGAGCGATGAACTCCGGTTCGAGGTCCTGATTTTTTTCCGAAAGCGGATCGATAGCCGGATAGAAAAGATACTGCGGGATCGGGAGCTGGCGTGAGAATTCGGGGGAAGAAAACATGGCGCTGTCGTACCGGGAAACGAATTTTTCCAGGAAATCCCAGACTGCCCGGTTAGGGCGCGAGAGATCGATGTGGCAACGCCATACCCAGTGGTTTGAGCCAGGCTTGCGTGCGTCGATCAGAGCCGCAGGCTGGGGATCGTGAATGACCACGAATTCGGAATCGAGAGGAAGAGCCGCGCGATTGCGTTCGGCGTACGCGAGAAAAATCTCGAAATCCCTCGGACTTGCATGATAGGGCGCGCCGTGCAGGGCGTTGTGGAAAGATTTCGTGACGTCAAAGAAATCTTCGCCGCCGGTCATCACGTCCCATTTGAAATGAAGGTTCAGCTCTTCCGCAAGAGGAACCAGGCGATTCAGGATCTCCGCTACGCCGCCGCCAATGGCGGTGGAATTGATCATCTCGATGCTGCGGCCGCGTAACGGCTTTGCAAACGCGCGTAGCTCTTCGATTTCGCCCGCGCTCAGGAGTCCGGCGTAGTCGTCCAGAGGGATGCGCGTGAGGGTTAGCGCCTCGCTCATGCCTTTCTCCTTTCGCGGTCGATCAGGCGAAGCACTTTGCCGCGCGTGCTGTCCAACGTGTTTGTGTAGATGTCAATGTGATTGATGTTTTCGGCGAGCGACGCAAGCCCCAGACCACCGGCTAGCCAGTAAGAAAAATCGTTCGTCTGGAGCTGCAGCCGCAGGCGCGAAGAGATGAAATGAAAGTAGAAACCGGCGTGGCTGAGATGCGCGATGCCATCGCGAAACTCGTCCAGCGTGCGAGCGCTGCGGCCCAGGGGCGCAGTTACTTCGACGCTTTCGCAAAAGTAGAAACGCTCCAGCGCGGACTGTCCCGCAAAATGGGGAAACGACGCGCAAAACTCGGCGACAAGGCGGCAGAGATCGCGGCGCAGGGCGGCGATGGAAACGTAGTCGCGAATGTCGAGCGCGGCGAGCTGCTCCGCGAGATCGTTGCGGTTGGTGTCCGCGAGCACCCATTGCGCGAAATCGTTGGAAAAGCCCTCGGTGAGGAAGTGGTGGCTCCCGAGGGTTTGAAAGGTGTGATGGAAGATGGACGCGTCGCTGCAATGCTCGAGTCCCGTCAGCAACTCGGTGAGTGTACCGGCCGATTGGTTGCCGATTCGCGTGAGATAGGAAACGGTGACGAAGTCGAACGCGGTTTCAACTGGGTTCATGCGACGGCTTCTTCCCCTTCGGCAAGAACAGCATCATCTCAATCTCCTCGTACAGGCGGAATGGCCTAAGATGGTCATGACAATCAAGTTGTCTCCACACGTTCGGGTATCTCGATGCGAATTTCGGTGAGATCCGAGAGAAGATGAGCGGCCCAGCGGTAGATGTTGTGCTCGCGCACGTTGTTACGCATGCGCTGCATGCGCGTGGACTGTTCCTGTTCGGACATTTCCAGCGCGCGACGGATGTTATCCGCGAGTTGCGAGACGTCGTAGGGATTAACCATTAGCGCATCGGAAAGCTCGCGCGCCGCGCCCGTAAAGGTGCTGAGGATCAGCGTGCCGCGTTCATCCTCGCGCGAAGCAACGAATTCCTTGGCGACGAGATTCATTCCGTCATGCAGAGACGTGACCATGCAGAAAGAAGCGGCGCGGAAAAAGCGCGCGATCTCTTCGTGCGAATGGTGTCTCTTGAGCAAAACGAGCGGTTTCCATCGCGACGTTTGAAATCGTGAGTTGACGCGTTCGGCTTCGTCGCTGACTTCGGCCAGGAAATTCTTGTAGCGCTCGATGTCCGTGCGGCTGGGCGCTCCGACCTGCACGAAAGTGAAACGCTGCTGGTAGGCAGGGTTCAATTCGAAAAAACGCTCGAGGCCGCGGAAACGCTCGAGAATCCCTTTCGTGTAGTCCACGCGGTCAACGCCAACACCCAAATGGGAAGCCTCAATACCCATTTCGGCGCACAAAGCGGCGCGCTCTTCGCTGGCGCTGGGCGATTCATCGACAGCATGCGAATTCTCCGGAAACGCCACGCTGATGGGATACGGGCGCACCCGCGTGACGTGGCCCTGGCGATTGACCGCGAAACGATCCCATTCCGTGAGCGCTTCGACTGCACGGTCCACGGTTTCCAGGAAATTGTTGCAGTGCGATTGGATCTGGAAGCCAATGAGGTCGGCGCCCAGCAAACCATCGACAAGCTCGCGTTGCCACGGGCAGATGCCAAAGACTTCCGGATTCGGCCACGGAATGTGCCAAAAAATCGCAACGCGCGCGTCAGGCCGCGCTTCCTTGACCATCCGCGGAAGCAGCGCGAAGTGATAATCCTGCGCGAGAAGAATCGGCGATTCCGTGCCCTCCATTTCCTGCAAAACGGCGTCGGCAAATCGGCGATTGATTTTCTGATACTGAATCCAGTCCTCGGGCCGGAAGATTGGGCGCGTATGCGCGATATGGCACAGCGGCCAGAGACCCTCATTTGAAAAACCTTCGTAGTAGCCTTTGTCTTCTTCGTCGCTGAGCCACACCCGGCGCAGCGTGTAACTCGGGCGATCGGGTGGGACGCGCAGCCGATCGTGCTCATCGACCACTTCGCGGTCGGCGTTGCCCGAGCCGTTGGCGATCCAGGTGCCATTGCAGGCGCGCAGAACCGGTTCCAGCGCGGTGACGACACCGCTCGCGGGAACAATTGCGTTTATCGATTTGTCCTTTTCGTTGAAGACGTGCATATAAGGCTCGCGATTCGAAACAACGAAAAGCGGTTTTTCCTGAAGTTTGTTGCGCAGGCTGATGCGCAGGCGTTCGGCAGTCCAAAGTGAAGCGTTCGAATCGCGCAGCCGCGCTTCTTCTTCCGCGGCAGCGCGCGCCGTGTTCAGGTCACGTGCGAGATGCGTCACTTCGTGATGAATTTCGTCGAGAATTTCGCCCTTCGAAAGCGCCGGCGGCGTGTTTGGCTGGCCGGTGCGCTGTGCGCGCAGCCATTTTGCGGTGCGCGCCAGCGGCACGGTGAAAGTCCATTGGACAAGAATCAGCGCGAACCCCGTGATCAGAACCGTTTGGACAAATGCAGTGAGCAGGGAATCGCGAAGCGTGCTGGAGACCTGTTTGTCGATGTAGCCTGTGTCGTGGAATAGCGCCAGCGTGCCCGCAATTTCACCATTGTGGTGAAGCGGCAACGCATATATATGAATCGGCTCATTCGAATCTCCAGTAAGTGACGCAGTTTGCTCCGCATTCAGAAATTCACCTACGCCAGCGCCCTCCTGTGCGGCGCGAGTTGCAGCCCTGGGCCGCAACTTGAAGGCCGCTGGGAGGCTGGCAGTTATCGCCAGCGCAGCGCCAACAGAGTTGTATACAGCGACGCCTTTCAACTGGTCGCGTTGTCCGAAACGCTCGATGAAATATTGCAAGTCCTTCTCCGGCGACGGCTCGAGCAACGGCTCGACGCTTTCGCGAAGAGTTTCGCAGAGAATTTCCGCCCGGCGCGAGAGGTCATTGCGCAAATTGCGCTTCTCCGTCCGCACTTGGTTTGCCGCGAAAAATAGAGACACCGATGCGACGCTGACGATCAAGGGCAGAATGATTTTCAGAGTCGTGCGCATCATGACTCCTCAATTTTTTAAATGAAAAGCGGCCGCGGGGGCTGGGCGGGCGGCCGCATGGGAATTACGATTGTCTGTAACCGGCTTTTAGAGTATGAGCGGCGTATCTCGTTAGTACAAGCTCATTCCGGAGGCCGGGGTCACGATGACACGAACGGCGATGTTCTTGCCTTCGTCTGTGCGGTACTCGACAGTGGCTTGCGCGCCCACGGCTAGTTTCCCTTCGACTTGCGTTTTGCCATCGACCAGGAATTGGACGGTATTCACATCCTTGTCTTTCTTTACCTGTACAGAGAATTCCGCATCTCCGACGGATGCGATTGGCCCCGACAGCGATTGGTTATCGGGTGTGGGTTGCAGGGAATCTGCCACAGTCTGAGCTGGGAGCGGTGTGGACCAGGCCGCTATGGTGAAACAAACGAGAAACAAAGTGGCTAGGCAGAGTGAAGTACGGAATCGCATAGGATTTCCTCCCTTTCAATTTTGACCGGGGCCACTCCAGGGGGGCAAGAAATGAACCAGAGCTGGAAAAGATTATCATTTTCTGATAAACACATGCGAAATCAAGGAGATGCGCGGAATAACAGGCATTAGCGAAGAAGGAAAATCGGGTACTAGTGCTATGAAATTTTTGCCGCTCCGGCGTCGTGCGGTGAAAGATTGACCCTGCCGTTGCTTGAAAGTAGGATTTGGGTGCGATTCTTGTGGGTCGTTGCGAAGGGCAAGAAGGAAGCGAGGAGATGCCGTGTACTGTTCCAAGTGTGGCGGAGTGATGGCGGATGGTGCGGTGTTTTGCTCGAATTGCGGACAAGCGTTCGCGGTTGCCGCCGCAATGGCGCGGGCGCCGATGATGAGTGCGTCCGTTGCGGCACCGATTGTGGGCGGTGTGGCGGCCGCTCCCGCGTATGCCGGATATGCCGCCGTCCCGCGCGTCGAGTACGCGGGGTTCTGGGTGCGGTTTTTGGCGTTCCTCATCGACGGCGCAGTGATGGGTATCGGCTTCGTGTTGATATTGATTCCGCTTATCTTTCTGACGGGACTGGGAGGAATCATCGGCGAGATCCATCCTAACGAAGACATGAATGATGTTGGCATCTTCATGCTCTTTGGGCTTCTATTCCTTGCCGCGACAGTCAGCCTGCTCTGGACGTGGCTGTACCACGCGCTGATGGAGAGTTCGGAGTGGCAGGCTACGGTCGGGAAAAGGCTGCTGGGTCTGGTGGTAACGGACATGGCCGGACAGCGCGTCAGCTTCGGCCGCGCTACGGGGAGGCACTTTGCCAAGATTGTCACCAACATGGTGCCTGCATTTATCGGGTACATCATGGCGGGATTTACGGAAAGAAAGCAGGCGCTGCACGACATGCTGGCGGGTTGCCTGGTGCTGCGGCGAAACAATTGATGAACAAGCGTGGAAGCAGCAGATTAGATTGAAGATCGCTTTTGGGATGCGCAACGACCGGCGCAAAAAGCAAGTCTGAAAAGATTTGCCGCCCGGATTCTCCCGGCCAGAGGAACTAACGGCCGCCCGCCGTTGTTCTTCCTTATCTGATAGCTTAGAACCCGCTGCTATGGAACCCGCCACAAAGCCCTCAACGCTGCGAAGCATTTTTCAACAGCGCTGTCCCCGCTGCCGCATGGGCAGAATTTTTCGCTATTCCATCTTCCGCGGATTCCCGAAGATGTGCGAGCGCTGCTCCATCTGCGACCTCAGGTTTGAACGGGAACCAGGCTATTTTCTGGGAGCCATGTACATCAGTTACGTTTTGGGGGTTTCGTTCATGGCCCCGATCGCCGCGCTGCTGTGGTTTCTGACTGGATGGTGGATCACGAAAGTCATCCTCTGGGCCGCCGCATTGTTCTTGCCGCTTGCGCCGACGATCACCCTCTTCGCCCGTGTTCTGTGGATCTATCTTGACCAGAGCGTCGATCCCGAACGGCCACGCTAAGGAGTCTCCAACACGCCGCAGGAATGGATGTATAAAATTGAACAGACGCTCCCCTGGTCCGCGTACGAGTATGGCGGAACGTCTTTGCATCTGGATAGGGGAGTCCGCGAATGCCGGTCCATTGCCCGCTCTGCCAAAGCACAAACATCCGCAAGTCGCGTCGCAGAGGGTTGCTTGAATCCGTGGTTTTCACCCTAATCCGTGTGCGTCCCTATCGTTGCCAGTCCTGTGATTTGAGGTTCTTTCGCTGGGCCCTCCCGCACGGGCGTAGCGCCTCTCCCCTAGCCACAGCAAGTACCCAGTCAGACCTTCCAGGAGCTATGTCCCCGTTATCGGAGAGAGAACGCGGTTGACCGAGCTTTGATGACAGCGGACCTCTGGGAGCGAGCCCGCCCTCGAAAGGCGGTAGGAGCGGCAAGGCGGACCAGGGGTGCAATTCGCGCGTGTTTGTCGAGGCCAACAGGGACAACCATGGCAAACCAATCTGTGCCTGGCACACAAGTCAGTGAAGAAAGTTTGATACGGGCGGGCCAGCACGGCGATGCTCAGGCGCTCAACACACTCTTCCACCGCCATCAGCGAACGCTTTTTCATTCGGCTCTCGGCATCATGGGCAACCCCCAAGATGCAGAGGACGCCTTGCAGGATGGTTTGCTCTCTGCTTTTCGAAACCTGAAGAGTTTTGAAGGCCGCTCCCAATTTTCGACTTGGCTCACGCGAGTCGTAACTAACGCCGCTCTCATGCGCCGCCGCGGTCAGGCAGTCCGTCCAAGCGCCGCGGCAGCCGAACCAATCAGCAAGGATGAAATCCCTATCGCCGAGCGTTTGGTGTCCAAGGGCCTAAACCCCGAGCAACTCTTCGGGCGCATGGAAATTCAAGAGATCATCAGGGACCGCATCGATGAGCTTGCGCCGGTTCTCCGTACCGCGTTCGTCTTGCGCAAAGTGCGGGAGTACAGCACCAGCGAGACCGCGAAGATGCTGAGGGTGTCGGAAGAGACCCTAAAAGGGAGGCTGTGGCGGGCGCGACGTGAGCTTGCCAAACGCGTTAGTCGAAGTCTTCTCCAGGGTATGAACGCGCCTCCCGATCACGAATATGAGCCATGAGGAAGATGGCAGACGGAAGAACTGCGTGTGAGTCTACATCGTTAGAACAGAAATAGATCCCGGCAATACGCTTATCCTACGGGATCTTTCTGACGCACCGCCTTTCCGCTCGTCAGAATCTCGGCATACCAGGCGCGCGCAGGGGGCAGTTGGCTACGTTTCCTCTGGTGCAGCCAGGCTATTCACGACTTTTCGAACGCCCTCAACGGATTTCGCGGTCTTTTCCGCCAGCAGTTTTTCCGCACGCGACAGAACCGTGCCGGTCAGGGTAACGACGCCGTTATCGGCGTGGACTTGCACGGTCTTCAGAGGAATTGCCTTTGTGGAGTAGAGTTCAAACTCCACGCGGCGCGCCAGTTTATCATCAGCACTCTCCGGAACCGATTGGGTATCGGAGACGCTGAGATTGTCCGTGAGGCCCCGGACGCCCGGAACCTGCCATGCGATTTGCTCCGCGGTATATTTCTGATTGATGGTCTGGACCGCTCCGTAGAGAGCCACCGTTCGGTTTTTCACTGCCGTGGCGATGTGTTTTTCAGCCAGATCGGTATTTTTCGAAAGAGCATCGGTGACGAGAGTCTGGATTTCCAGATCCGCCACACGTTCTCCGAGGTGCTCCCTATCAGGATTGCGCTCCGTCGAAGGGTTCACACTCAGATTGTTGTGCACTTGTTTGACGCTCGCGGTGTCCTGGGCGATCGCGCCGGCGACGGTCTTGAGCTGTTCCGAAGGCACCTGACCTTCCAAGGTAACTTGGCCCTGGATCGTATCCACTCTGATGTCGAAGGGAGATACGTGTTTCGAAAGGAGCAGGGCCGTGCGCACTTTGGATGTTGTAGCCGCGTCTTGCGTTGATTCCTTAATCGAGGAATATGCGTTCTGAACTGACGAATTTCGCGTAAACATGTAGTAGCCCGCGCCCACGACGAGCACCAGAAGAGCGAGTACGAGAATCGTCTTGCCGGAACCCCTTTCACCGTTTCTAGAAAATTTCAACTCTTCCTCCTCGGGAACTTCTTCGGCCACGTCCTGAGTCTCGGAACTACTCCATAAGCATAGAAGAGGCGAAGGCGCATGTCTGTCCGTTCTAGGACACCTTGGAGGTATGCATTGGGCAAATTCGCTGCCGTGGCGTACAGGAAAAGCTGGAGCCACAGGGCACGATCTTGGAGAAATGCCTTAGGATGTGATGAGCATTCCGGCCGCCGCCGCGGTCATAACTCCAAACGTGGCCCAGCCCAAATACCTGAGTAACGGCGAATTCATGCACTCGCCCATTACTTTGTCGCTGCTGGTCAGCAGGATGACGAGCAGGATCAGGGGCGGCGCCAGGAGGCCATTGATGACCGCTGACCAGAACAGCATTTTTACCGCGTTAAAACCCGCGTAGTTCAGCGCGAGTCCCAGTGCCATGGCAACGGCCATGACCGCGTAGAACTTGCGCGCGCTTCTTGGCTTGTCAGCCATCGAGCCAGGCCACCCTGCTCCTTCCGCCACCGCGTACGCGCACGAACCCACGAGGACCGGCACGCCCAACATTCCGGTGCCGATCAGACCTAGCGTGAAGAGCAGGTAGGCCCCTTTGCCGGCAAGTGGACGCAGGGCCTCGGCGGCCTGCCGGGCCGTCGTGATGTCGGTCTCCCCATGCGCATGTAAAGTGGCTGCCGTGGTCAGAATGATGAAATACATGATGAAATTCGAAAAAAACATACCGGCGATGGTGTCGGCGCGCGCCGTTCTTAACTCCGCAGCGGTCGCGCCCTCGCTCTGGGCAGGGGTTCTGCCCATGGCCCGTTCTTCTTCCACCTCCTCGGCGGCCTGCCAAAAGAAGAGATAAGGAGAAATCGTGGTTCCCAGAATGGCCACCAGCACCGCCAGGAAACCGCGTGACCACTCCAAATGGGGCACGAACGTCACCGCCAGTGCGTGCCTCCAATCTACGTGGGCGTAAAACGAAGCCAGCACGTAGGCGAACAAGACGAGCGTCAACCACTTGAAAACCTTCGCGATCAGTTTGTAGGAAGTCCAAACCAGCAGCCCAATGATGAAGAGCGCGTAGAATGGAATCCAGAACAGCGCTCGGATTCCCGTGACGAGCTGCGTGGCGTCCGCCATTCCACCGAGATCAGCGCCGATGTTGATGACGTTAGCGGCAACGAGAATCGTGCAGGCTCCCCACAGCACCCAGCGTGGATAATAAATCCGCACGGCGGCGGCCAGTCCGCGCCCTGTAACCATGCCCAGCCGCGCGCACATCAGTTGGATCGCCGCCATCAGCGGAAACGTGAGCAGCGCAATCCACAGCGTGGCGTATCCGTAGGCCGCTCCGGCGACGGAATAGGTTGAGATTCCCGACGGATCATCGTCGGCCGCCCCGGTGATCAACCCGGGTCCCAAGCCGGCGAAGGATCTCCTTAGAAGGTTGTGTCCTTTGTTGTTCTCGGTATTCTCGGCAGGCAGATTTTTTCTCGCCGTCATTGGGGTCGAAAGCGATACTCTGCAATACGCGTGTCCATCGCGTTTGCGGGACACCGCCGCCGTGAATTCTCTAATGGGAGTGAAATACTTGCAAGAGCAGCAGGAGAGTCAGATTCTAAGCGCGGTTATGCTGCAGGATCTCTCTGACGCGTCGCCTTTACACCCGACAGAATCCCAACGCCTAAGAGTATGATTGCGCCCACGACAATCCAATGTGTGGGCAAATGCACCAGGAACCCGGCGTAAATCAGTCCACCGATGAGGATCGCAAACCCTATCGCGTAAAGTCCGAACGACATAACAGCTCCTTCTTCAGTCAGCCGCAGAGGTATTTACTCACGAACTCAGGTTGCTTGCGGGAGAGCAACCCAGAACCCGGCCGCTCTCCATTCTCTGCGCGGATCAACTCCGCAGCTCCTTAATACGAAGAGCTGGCTTTCTGATTCTTAATCTGCAGATCATTCACGACCTGCTTCACGTTTAGCACTTTGGTGGCCACCTTCTCGGCACGTTCGCGCTTGTATTGTGAGTTCACTTCTCCGCTCAGCGTGACTACCCCGCTCTTCACTTCGTATTTCACGTTGTCGTGCAACTTGTTCTGGATCAGCGCAGCGTCCAGATTCTTCTCGATGCCTTTGTCCAGATCGGAGTTCACCGCCTTGGCTTCTTTTTCGATGCCTGCCGGAATCACGGCAATCTGATCCGCGACGACTTGCGCGCCCGCCAGGGACTTTGCAAGGGATTCAGCTTGTGACTTGTCGTTCTCACTGGCCACTTGTCCGCCGAGCGTCACGATGCCCTTGTCGCGATCCTGGCTCACGGAGACGTCTTTGAGGCCTGCTTGATCGAGCGATTTGCGAATACTGTCGGAAACATCGGGAGATTTCGCGGCCGTCCCTGAGCATCCGGCCAGGGTCCCGGCGGCGAGCAATGCTAGTACGTTTACCGATAATTTGAGTATTTTCATGTTTCTCCTTTGCGGAAATCCCATGGAATCTCGAGTAGTGGTGCGGCGATGGCTAGTGTGTCTTGCCCTTGCAGCCTTTATGTCCGCAGTGGCAATCGATATCGGGAGCCTTTTCCATCGCCTCGCACGCGGCGCTGCAAAATTTGCCCGTAGTTGCTTCGCAGGAACAGATCGGGTGTGCGCACTTTTTTGCTGGACTCGGTGTCATGTCTTCCTCCTGCCTCGATCGGGGAGCCTTCGACTCTGGCCGCATCATAGACGTTTCGAGAAAGCATTACTGTCCACTTAGGCACACAATAGAACTGCAGCTGAATGCCTACCGCTCCAGCTACCTCCATTGGCGGGCGACGAAAAAGCAACAGGTGGCCGATAATGGCTCCACGTTGTTTCGGCGGTTTTGACTGCGACGGCGAGACTGGACTGAGCCGCGGAATTAGTGGTACTAGAACGGGTTGGTGACGATGAGGGTGTTAAAACGGGAAGAGGGAAGCGGCGTTTCCTTGACTTGGCGAGGAGGCGACTCAATAATGGTAAGGCATGAGCGTACGCGCCGGAGGCGCTGAAGACATGTTCCTTGACGTTAAGGAATTAGCCGTCCGTAAGCTGCGCATCCGGAAGACCTACGCTCCGGGCAGCATCGATTTTCATTCCGCGGAGATCAAGCAGATCGAGCCGCTGGAAGTCACCGCGACCGCCGAGCTTCTGGAATCGCAGATTCGCATTGAGGGGAACCTCGAAACGAAGATCGAGCTCGTCTGCGCACGCTGCCTCGAGCCGGTGGTGGAAGAGGTGAGCCGGACGTTCGACCTGTTTTACGCGCCGGTGCCGAAGGTCGAGAAGCCGACCATCGACCAGTTGAAAGACGACGAGACCGAGATTGGATTCTACAAAGGAGAAGGACTTTTCCTGGCGGATGTCTTGAAGGAGCAGTTGCTGCTGGCTCTGCCGTTGAAGGTGATCTGCCAGAGTGACTGCCGGGGGCTGTGCCCGAATTGCGGTGCGAACCTGAACCACGAAGAGTGCCGCTGTGAGACCCACGCGACGGACCCGCGAATGGCCCCTCTCGCGCGCCTCAAGCAGGACTGGCTCAAGAAACAATAGTTTTCCAGGGCTAGCAAGCCCGGTATAATCCGCCCATTGAGGCGGCAACGAGGTGTATTACTATGCCTAACCCAAAACGACGGCATTCCAAAAGACGGACGAGCACCAGGCGGGCGAACGACTTTTTGTCGAAGCCGGCGTTCGCCAAATGTCCGAATTGCCACGAAATGAAACAGCCGCACCAGGTTTGTCCGCATTGCGGACATTACAAGGGCAAGGCGGCGCAAGCACCGGCGTCGTAAGGATTTCAAAGCTCTCTCGCTTAGCCTGCGGACAAAAATCCCATGATCACCATCGCCGTTGACGCCATGGGCGGAGACCACGCGCCACGCCCCGAGGTCGAAGGCAGTGTGCTGGCCGTGCGGGAGCTTGGCGTGCGAGTTTTGCTCGTAGGACAGCCGCACGTGGTCCGCCCGGAGCTGGCGAGGCACGCAGCGCCAAGTCTGCCGATTGAGATCGTGCCCGCGAGCGAAGTGATCACCATGAATGATCACCCCGCGCAGGCCTTCCGGCGGAAGAAGGACAGTTCGGTCCACGTGGCTGCGCGCCTGGTGCGCGAGGCGAAGGCCGACGGGATGGTCAGCGCGGGAAACACCGGCGCCGTGATGACCGTGGCAAAGTTTTTGCTGGGAACGCTGGAATCGGTGGATCGCGTGGCTCTGGCCGCGCCGTTTCCGAACGCCAAGGGCGGCGTTTCCGTGCTGCTCGACGTCGGCGCAAACGTGGATTCGAAACCCGAGCACCTGGTCCAGTTCGCCGTGATGGGAGAGGTCTACTACCGCGCGACGTTTGGCAGCAAGCGCCCGCGCGTCGGATTGCTCTCCGTCGGGGAAGAAGAGATCAAGGGCAACGAATTGACGCGCGAGGTTTACACCCGGCTGAAGAAAAGTCCGGTGCATTTTGTCGGCAACGTCGAAGGCGGCGATCTTTTTTCAGGAATCGTGGATGTCATCGTGAGTGATGGATTCGTCGGCAACATCGCGCTGAAGATTTGCGAAGGCCTGGCGTTTCAGATTTTCGGCTTGCTGCGGAAGTCCATGAACAGTTCACTGGTTTCGCAGGTAGGCGGGATGCTTTCGAAAGGCGCCTTCAAGGCGCTGCGAAAAACGATTGATTACACGGAGTACGGCGGCGCGCCGCTGCTGGGCGTGCGGGGAGTTTGCGTGATCGGCCATGGGCGTTCGAACGCCAACGCCGTGAAAAACGCCATCCGCGTCGCGGCGGGACTCGCCCGCGCGCGCATGAACGAGAAAATCGAACAGGAGCTCTCGTCCGCCGCGGTTATTGCGTGACGGCGCAAGAAGAGGATTAACGATGGGCAAAGTCGCATTCGTGTTTCCGGGACAAGCTTCGCAATACCCGGGTATGGGCAAGGAGCTGGCGGGAAAATATCCGGCAGCGAAGGCCGTTTTTGACGAAGCCGATAAGGCGCTGGGCTTTTCGATTTCGAAGATGTGCTTCGAAGGCACCGAAGAAGAACTCAAACTGACCGCGAACACGCAGCCGGCGATTTTGACTTGCTCCGTTGCCGTATATCGCGTGCTGGCGGAAAAAGGGTTGACGCCGGATTTCGTGGCCGGGCACAGCCTCGGAGAGTATTCCGCGCTGGTGGCGGCAGGTGGGCTGAGATTTGCGGATGCCGTGCAGCTCGTGCGCAAGCGCGGGACGTACATGCAGGATGCAGTTCCTGCGGGCGTGGGCGCGATGGCCGCGATTATGGGCTTGTCGCCGGCCGTGGTTGCGGATGCTTGCAAGCGCGCTGCGGAAGGCGAAATTTGTTCGGCCGCAAATCTGAATTCGCCGGAGCAGACGGTGATCTCCGGGCACGCGGGCGCGGTGAAGCGCGCTGTCGAGATTGCCTCGCAGCTCGGCGCGAAGCGTGCCGTGATTCTGGCCGTTTCCGCGCCGTTCCATTCGGCGCTGATGGCGCCGGCGCAGGAGAAGCTGGAAAAAGATTTGAAGCAAACGGAGTTTGCTGCGTTGCGCGTGCCGCTGGTGACCAACGTGGATGCGGACACCATTGAAACCGGCGACGCAGCGCGCGAGGCGCTCATCCGGCAGGTCACCGCGCCGGTGCGCTGGGAAGAGTCCGTTCGGCTGCTGATCGATGAGGGCGTGAACACGTTTGTGGAAGTAGGCCCGGGGCGTGTCCTGTCCGGATTGTTGCGCCAAATCGAACGCTCGGTGGCAACGCTGAACGTCGAAGACGAGAAGAGTTTGGCAGCCACGGTGGAGAAAATCGCCGGCGCGCGCTCAGACGCTGCCTGAGAATCAGTTTAAGTTCTCAGTTCACGGCTTTTAGTTCGGAGAAGTACTAAAGGAAATAAACAAGTTAGAGCACGTCGAGGAGAAGAACGGCCGGACTGGTGCGGTGGGAGCTTGGGGCTCCCCGGCGCAAGGGGTTCAAGTCCACCAGCATTTTTCCTTACTTAGAACTGAATGCGCATAACTAAGTACTGCATGCGAGGGAAAGGCCTTAGCGCGGATGTTCAGTTTGAAAGGCAAAGTGGCGCTGGTAACGGGAGCGTCGCAGGGCATCGGGCGCGACACCGCCCTGGCGCTGGCAGAAGCCGGCGCGAAGGTCGCCGTCGCCGCGCGAAATGAAGAGAAGCTGACGGCCTTGGTCGGCGAAATTGCCGCCGCGGGTGGTACAGCCCTGGCAGTTAAAATGGACGTAGCGGAAGCCGAGCAAGTGAAAGCCGGCTTCAAGCAGGTACTTGAAAAGTTCGGCCGTCTGGACATTCTTGTGAATAACGCGGCAATCACGCGCGACGGCCTGGCCGTGCGCATGAAGGCCGACGATTGGGACGCCGTGATTCGCACGAACTTGACAGGCGCGCATTTATGCATCCAGCAAGCGCTGGCCACGATGATGCGGGCGCGCGCGGGGCGAATTATTAATATTGCCTCCATCGTGGCGCAGATGGGGAACGCCGGCCAAGCGAATTACGTGGCCGCAAAGGCTGGCCTTATAGGCCTAACCAAGGCCATCGCCATCGAGATCGCTTCGCGCAATGTCACCGTGAACGCCGTGGCGCCGGGCTTCATCGAAACGCCCATGACCGACGTGCTCACGGATGAGGTGAAGGATCAACTGAAGACGCGGATTCCGCTGGGGAGAATGGGTTCAGCGCGCGATGTCGCAACGGCGATTGTATTTCTAGCCAGCGACGAGGCAGGCTACATCACCGGCCATGTCTTAGACGTGAACGGCGGGATGTATCTGGCGTAGTCCCAATAAGATTGCCGCGGAGGTCTTAGATGCGGGACGCTGAATTCGTAGAGCTTAAGATGCGCCGGGCAACGCTGTTGGTAATCTTTGAGTACCTAGCGCGAAGCCACGATGAATGGAGGAAGACCGGGAAAGTACAGGAAGATTATTCTGATAGCGCCTTTGTTCTCAGTAGGCCAGATCCGGGCGAAAGAGTCGCTCTATGGAGGCTCGAAGGCGAAATTGAGAGGACCCTACCAGATATGTTTGACCCGGAGTACAAAGAATTGATGGCTGCAGAAAAGAAGCGCTTGTCAGAAGAACTCTATGGGTCCGGGCGGCCGGAAAGTTGACCTTGGGGGGCGGGGTAACTAGAATGGGCAGGTTATCCGTAAGGGCAATTTTAGGGTAGTAGGGCCGCAACCGCGCCGGGCGGTCGCGAATCTGAGTAAGCGGGCTCTAACAAACGAGTTTCGACGCACGACCCGAGCAGCCAGGCGGGGCACATCAAGCGATACCGAATCGCGGAGGAATGGGAATGGCCAGCGTAGAAGAGCGCGTGAAGCAGATTATCGTCGAGCAGCTCGGCGTGGATGAGGCGGAAGTGACGCCCACGGCGTCCTTCGTGGACGACCTGGGAGCGGATTCGCTCGACCAGGTGGAATTGGTGATGGCGTTCGAAGAAGCCTTCGGCATCGAAGTTCCGGACGAGGACGCCGAGAAAATGACCACCGTGAAGGACGCCGTCGAATATATCGACAAACACGCCAAAGGTAAGTAAGCCACGAAATTCACACCTCAACAGGGAGCATTAAAGACTTGACTCGCCGGGTAGTCGTCACGGGCGTTGGATTGGTCTGCGCGCTGGGCATCGGCACGGAGGAAACTTGGAAGAACCTCGTGGCCGGACAGAGCGGCGTTGGAACCATCACGCAATTTGACACCACCGGATTCGATTGCAAAATCGCCGGCGAGATCAAGAGCTTCGACCCCTTCCAGTGGATCGAGAAAAAAGAACTAAAAAAGATGGGCCGGTTTATCCAGGTGGCGCTGGCCGCCGCGGATTTTGCCGTGAAAATGTCGGGCTGGAAACCGGAAAACTCCGACCTGGATGAAGTGGGCGTCTACGTTTCATCGGGCATCGGCGGGTTCGATATCATCGAGCGCGAGCACATCAAGCTGATACAGGGCGGACCCGGCAGGATTTCTCCTTTCTTTATTCCTTCCGCGATTGTGAATCTGGCCTCCGGACATATTTCGATTCGTTACGGCGCGCGCGGGCCGAATTCCGCTACCGCCACGGCGTGCTCCGCTTCGGCGCATGCCATCGGCGATTCCTTCAAGATTATCGAGCGCGGCGCGGCGGAGATGATGATCTGCGGCGGCACGGAAGCAACCATCACGCCGATGGGCGTGGGCGGCTTTGCCGCGATGAAGGCGCTTTCGACGCGCAACGACGATCCGGCGAGCGCCAGCCGTCCATGGGATGCGGGACGCGATGGCTTTGTGGTTGGCGAAGGCGCGGGGATTCTGATCCTGGAATCGCAGGAGCACGCGCAGAAGCGCAATGCGCCGATCCTCGCCGAGATTGTGGGATACGGGATGTCCGGCGATGCCTACCACATCACGCAGCCGGCGGAAAATGGCGACGGCGCCTTCCGCGTGATGCGCGCGGCGATCAAGGACGCGAAGCTGACGCCCGAAGACATCGGTTACGTGAACGCGCATGGCACTTCGACGCCGCTCGGCGATGCCATCGAGACGCAGGCGCTGAAAAGGTTGTTCGGCGAACGAGCCAAGCAGGTGCCCATCAGCTCGACCAAATCCATGACCGGGCATTTGCTGGGCGGCGCAGGAGGATTGGAAGCAGGCATCAGCGTTCTGGCGCTCCGCGACCAGATTCTGCCGCCGACGATCAATCTGGAGACGCCCGATCCCGAGTGCGATCTGGACTACATTCCGAATCACGCGCGCAAGGCTTCGGTCGAATATGCCCTCTCGAATTCGTTTGGCTTTGGCGGCACCAATGCCGCGCTAATTTTTAAACGGTGGTCTGGCAAATAGCATCCCCTCCGCGTGTGTCGTAATTGGGCTTTAGAATCGAAGAAGGAAGAACTTCGTGAACATCATCGTGTGCATCAAGCAGGTTCCCGCGAAGGACGCGCCGCTGGCGATTGCCGGGAACTGGATCAAGGAATCGGACATCGGCTTCGAGATGAACGAGCCGGACAGCTACGCGCTGGAAGAAGCGCTGCGCCTGAAAGAAAAACACGGCGGGGAAGTGATCGCCCTGTCGATGGGGCCGGAGCGCGTAAAGCAAACAATCAAGGAAGCTCTCGCAAAGGGCGCCGATCGCGGCATTCACATCGTAGACGACAACTTCGCGCAGCTCGATCCCCTCGGTTCGGCAAAGGCGCTCGCCGCTGCCGTCAAAAAGGAAAAAGTGGACCTTGTGCTGACCGGTCTGCAGAGCGACGACCACGGATTTGGGCAAACGGGCGTGCTGCTGGCCGGGCTGCTCGATTTGCCGCACGCGACGCTCATCATGGCCATCGAGGTCGCCGACGGGAAATTGAAGCTCAAGCGCGAACTCGAAGCCGGATGGTTCCAGCATATCGAGTGCCCGCTTCCGGCGGTACTTTCGATTCAGTCCGGCATCAACAAAGTGCGCTACGCGACTCTGAAGGGCATCATGGCCGCGAAGAAAAAAGAAATCGCCGCGATGACACGCGAGTCACTAGGCGTTTCCGCGGAAGCCACCCAAAAAATCGAAAAAATTTACGTGCCGACGAAAACCAAGAAAACCGAGTTCCTGACCGGCACGCCGAAAGAAGTGGCAACGAAGCTCGTCGAGAAGTTGAAATTCGAAGCGCGGGTAATCTAGCGATGAAAATTCTTGTCATCACCGAGCTGCGGCAAGGAAAGTGGAACAACGCGAGTTTTGAAACGCTGGCGGCGGCGCAGCAGATCGCGAAAGACACCTCGAGCGCGGTGACTGCTCTCGTGATTGGAAAAGGCGTAGCGGCGTTCGCGGATGAGCTCGCCACGAAAAACGTCGCGGAAGTTCTGAAAGTCGAGCATGACCTGCTCGAAGCGTACACGGCAGATGGTTTTTGCGTCGCGCTGAAACAAGTAATCGAAAGCGCCAAGCCGGATTTGGTTTTGTTTCCGCACACGTATCAGGTGCGCGATTTCGCGCCCAAACTCGCGGCCATGCTGGGCAAGGGCATGATCGGCGATTGCATCGGCTACCGCAACGAGGGCGGCAAGCTCGTTTTCATACGCCAAATGTTCCAAGGAAAAACCGTGGCCGACGTCACATTTACGGGAGCGGCTCCCTGGTTCGCGTCGTTCCAGTCGGGAGCGTTTCGCGCGGATTTGCTCGCGGCGCATCCCTCAGGGAAGGCGCCGGTAAATGCGTTGGCCGTGTCATTGCGCGCGGAGCAGATTCGCACCAAGCCGCTCGATCTCTTCAAAGAAGCGAAGTCCGCGGTGGATTTGACGCAAGCGCCGCTCATCGTAGCCATCGGCCGCGGCATCAAAGCCCCTGAAAATATTCCGCAAGCGGAAGCGCTGGCGAAAGCCCTGGGCGGCGAGATCGCCGCGTCGCGTCCGATTTGCGATGAAGGCTGGCTCCCGATGGAGCGCCAGATCGGCAGCTCCGGCCAGACCGTGGCTCCGAAACTTTATCTCGCGCTGGGCATCAGCGGCGCCATTCAGCACGTCGTCGGCATGAAGGGCGCGCGCACCATCGTCGCCATCAACAAGGATGCGAACGCGCCGATCTTCGAAATCGCCGATTACGGCGTCGTAGGCGATATCTTCGAAATCATGCCCGCCCTCACCGAAGCTTTAGAAAAAGCGAAAACCTCATAACCTCCTTCAAATCCAAGCCCGGTCACTTTGCTACAATGAAAGCAAATCCATGACCGTTCAACGTGAACAGCTGGAAGCGGATGTGCTGATTGTTGGCGCTGGGCCAGCGGGGCTGGCTTGCGCGCTGCATCTGGCGAACCTGATCAAGAAACACAACGCGGCGGGCGGGAAACCCGGGCTTTCCGCGGAAAATATTTATGTCTTGGAGAAAGGACGCGAGATTGGGGCGCATCAGCTTTCCGGCGCGATCATGAATCCGAAGGCGCTGGCGGAACTGGTGCCGGATTTTGAGAAATCCGCTCCGCTCGACACGCCGGTAACGGATGACGCGGCGCTGCTTTTCACGAAAGGCTCGTCCTTCCGGTTTCCAATTACGCCGCCGCCGTTCAAGAACAAGGGCAATTACGTCGTGTCGTTGAGCAAGGTGACAAAATGGCTCGGCGGATTGGTGGAAGCTGCCGGTGTAAACGTATTCAAAGAATTCGGCGGCGCGGATCTTGTTTACAACGGCGACGGAATCGCTGGCGTCATCACCGAAGACAAAGGCCTCGACAAAAATGGCAAGCCGAAAGACAACTACACGCCGGGCTACGAGTTGCGCGCGAAGGTCACCGTGCTGGCCGAAGGCACGCGTGGCTCGCTGACGAAAAAGCTTGTGGAGAAGAAGAAGCTCGACAACATCAATCCGCAAAGCTACGGGATCGGCATCAAGGAATTGTGGGACGTGCAGCCGGGGCGGATCGCGCCGGGCTACGTGGCGCACACGCTGGGCTGGCCGGTTTCCACGGATATGTACGGCGGCGGCTGGATCTACGGCCTGTCGAACAATCGCGTATCCATCGGACTGGTGCTCGCACTGGAATACGCCGATCCACAGTTCGATCCGCACGCCGCGTTTCAGACTTGGAAAACGCATCCGTTCCTCAAGAGACTTCTCGATGGCGGAAAGCTGGTGCGCTACGGCGCGAAATCGCTGCCCTACGGCGGCTGGTACGCGATGCCGCGGAACTACCTTGACGGCGGGCTGATTATCGGCGACTCGGGAAGTTTTCTCGATTCGCAGCGGCTGAAGGGCATCCACCTGGCAATGAAGAGCGGGATGCTGGCCGCGGAAACGATTCTCGACGCGCTGAAGTCTGGCGACACTTCGGCACAAACTCTGAGTGCCTTCCCAAAAAAGATCGAGCAAAGTTACATCAAGAAAGAATTGTGGCAGGTCCGGAATTTTCATCAGTCGTTCCAGCATGGAATACTCCGCGGATTCTTTCACACCGCGTTTCAGCAAATCACCGGCGGGCGAGGACTGATCGATCCAATGCGCGCGCACGCGGGGCATGAGGCGTACAAGAAAATCAACGGTCGGCCGGCTCCCGAGAGATTCAAGGGCGATGGCAAACTGACGTTTGACCGGCTCACGGACGTGTATCACTCCGGGACGCGGCACGAAGAAGATCAGCCGTGTCATCTGAAGGTCCTCGACACGAATATTTGCGCGACGAAGTGTGTCGTGGAATATGGAAATCCCTGCCAGTATTTTTGTCCGGCCGCGGTAGACGAAATGTCCAAGGAAACGAACGGCAGCGTGAAGCTGAAGATCAACGCCGCGAATTGCGTTCATTGCAAGACGTGCGATATTGCCGATCCGTACCAGATTATTGACTGGGTCGTTCCCGAAGGCGGCGGCGGCCCAAATTACGAGGGGATGTAGCCGGAGCGGCTTCTGACTCACACTTCCTTCCTCGGACATAAGAACCCGCGCTTGAGACGGTCCCTGATTCCTTAATTACGGGATGAAGGAAGGCTTACGGTTGCTCACTCTGAATTCCGTCCGGGCCACCCGTGCAGAGCGTTCTAGTTAACCATAACAGGCGTCCCCCCTATATTTTTTGTAAGTGTTGCATCTAAAGGAGTTAGTGTATCCGTAAGTCTTTTGTTACCAATACTTGGGCTCTGTTGACATCCTTGATGAGCGGTGCGGTGCCTCAAACGGTAGAGATTGTAGGCCAGCCCGAGAAGCAGGGCTTGGCGGATCTGCGTGGCCAGACTGCGGCCGGGCGCGCGCGAGGAGAGCTTGCGTTTGACAGCCGAGAACACGCTTTCGATCTTGGAGCGTTGCCGGTACGGTTTTTTCGGAAAAGCGCGGAACATCTGATTCCGGATGGTACCGTTCGGGACACCCCGGCGCCTTGCGGGGATAATGCTTTTCGCTCCCAAGCGTTGCCGAATATGCTCGTGGTTGGCTTCGGAATCAAACTCCGCATCCGCGAGCACCATACCGATCGGAGCGCCGCGGGCCGCCACATCGAGCAACCCCGGCAAAGCACGTGTGTCGCACCCCCGCGCCTGACGAGCCCGCTGCGCCTCCACAAGGCTTATCGGGAAAACAGCCGAGAACTGATAATTTGGAGAGAGCTTCGAGCGCAAGATGTTGCGCAGATTTACCCAGACAGTAGTGTACCAGAACGTTAAGGAAAGTCAAGGAAAAGTTGGAGTGAGTCAGTTGGGCTTCAGGCCGTAAACATCCAGTTCGCCAAGGATGGAGGACGTGCCCGTTCCGGTATCGTTGCCGCGCGTACCGATATAGACCTTGCCGTTGGCGACGGTGGGAACCGTGAATTTCACGGCGAAGCCGGCCTTATCGCTCGCGGCCTGGGAACTGTTCCAGAGTTCTGTGGAGAGTTTGGTGGCATCAAAGGCGTGAAGCACGGCTGGCCCGCAGCCTGGGGACTGCGGCGTGCAGTACAAGCGGCTGTCCAGCGCCCACACGATGCCATTGGTGGTTGCGCTGCTCGCCGAAATGGAAGGCGTTGCCCCGGGAAAGCCGAAGGAGACGGCCGCGGAAGTCGCCGACCCTGGGTTGAATTTTCCAGTGGTGGTAATGAACGGATAGGCTTGCAGCGGCCCCCCGGCTGGTGCGATGTACAGGGAGTTGTTCCAGAAGGCGGAGGTAGAAAAGATTCCGTTGCCAACACTGAAGATCTGAATCGCTTTTGAATTAGCTGGAGTTGTACTGCCACCGTAATTTCCCATCGCGTCGCGATTCAGAAGAAAGAGATTGCCTTCCTTGCCTCCCCCGATCACCAAATGTTGAACCGGGCTTGTTGGCTGATCGACAAGGATTGCAGCTCCTCCCGAGCCATGATCGGTGTCTGCTCCGTCCAGGCTGGCTTGGTCCGCCGGTGTGAACCAGTCCGCCACGCTCAGTCCAGCAGCAGTGCTGAGTTTCATAGTGCTGTCGCCATAGTTGGAACCACCTACGTCGGCGTCAAACGTTCCATTGCCCGTCAAGAAGTAAAGATTGCCGCTACTATCCGCCGCTGGGGCGCCTCCGCCCATCCAGATGCCGCCTCGCGAGTAGGAGACGGTCCCCACGTGGTTGGGAGTCGTGTTAAAAACAGCACCCGGTACCTGTGCCAGTGTCGTTGCGTTATATCCGATAATCCAGCCGTGATAAGGATCGTGGTCCTCGTGCGAGGCCCAGGCGATATATACAACTCCATTGACCAGAGCGAGGCCGGGCCGCTGATGTTCGTTTCGAGGATCGAACGCTACCCTCCCGCTTACCATTCCGTCTCCAGTTCCGGGGACGGATATGGAGTTGTCGATCGCAACGGGGCTGCCCGTCTTTTCACTTCCGTTCGTCAGATTCAGCGCGTGGAGGCGCTGGAAAAAAGAGAGTGGACTTGCAATGGCCGACTTGCTGACAACGTAGAGAGTGTTGGTGCTGGGATCGATGACCGGCGTGCCGGTGACACCGGTTTCGGGAGTGATATCGCCAAAGCCAGCGCCTACCAGGCCCCCGGAACTGGACGCCACAGATCCTTCACCCGCTGTCCCGCCATGAGCAGAGTCGATCAGATTGGCATGCCAGAGCGGTACGCAAGGATTCGCATTGCTGTCGGCATCAAAAGCGTAAACGCTATCGTGCTGTGTGGCGACGACGATGACGTTGTGCATAGTGGCGCCAATGGTGAGGTTGGCGACCCACAGTGGTTGGGCGTAGATGGCGCCGTCCACGCTGCACGAGAAGAGCTTGCCGAAGGTGGCGGTCTTGACGCTGGACGTTGTCAGCGCGAATTCGTGCGTGTTAGCGCCGTCGCGCGCGAGATCGTTGTGATAAGTGGTGACGCCCGTGAGGTCGGTTACGGCGAAGATCGCGGCGGCACTCTTGGTCGCGTCGGCAACGCTCGTCGCCATTATGGTGACATTGCCTACAGCGTTTGGAGTGACGAACGTCGCGGCGGTGTTCGACTGACTGCTGAGAGTCCCGCCGGAAGCCGTCCATGTCACACCGGCAGCGCTGACGTCGTTTTGCAGGCTCGCCGTAAAATTCAGGGATTGCGAGAAAGTCGCTCCGCCGCGCACCGGTGTGATTGCCACGCTGATCGGTCCCGCTGCCGTCAAGGCCGTTCCCGTGTTGGAATAGCCGCTGAGATTCCCCGCGGCGTCGGTGGCGCGCACGCGATAAGAATAAGAGGTGGAAGCGGCCAGGCCGGTGTCGTTGAAGGTGGCGGCCGTTGGTGCGGATATTTGCGCGAAATTTGAGCAGGCCGCGCCCTGGCAGCGCTCGACCATGTAGCCGGTGACGCCAACATTATCGGTCGAGGCGGTCCAGGAAAGATTGATCCGCGTGTCCGTAGTCGCGCTGGCTATCAGGTTTGTTGGTGCAGTCGGTGGCGTGGTGTCCGGCGGAGCAGGAGTGCTCGCGCTGGCTGTGCTGGAGTAGGCGCTCAAGTTGCCAGCGGCGTCCGTGGCGCGCACGCGATAGGAATAGGAGGTGGAAGCGGTCAGGCCAGTGTCGCTGAAGGTGGTGACAGTCGGCGTGGCGATTTGCGCAAAGTTCGAGCAGGCTGCTCCCTGGCAACGCTCTACCATGTAGCCGGTGACGCCGACGTTATCCGTTGAAGCGGTCCACGTCAGGTTTATCTGTGAAGCTGAAGCGGCCGTTGCCATCAAGTTTGTAGGCGCCGTGGGCGGGGTAGTGTCCGGCGGAGCGGGAGTGCTAACGCTGACCGTGTTGGAGTAGGCGCTCAAGTTGCCAGCGGCGTCGGTGGCGCGGACGCGATAGGAATAGGAAGTGGAGGCGGTCAGGCCAGTGTCGTTGAAGATTGTGGCTGTTGGCGCTGATATTTGCGCGAAATTCGTGCAGCTTACTCCCGCGCAGCGCTCGACGCGGTAGCCGGTCACGCCAACGTTGTCGGTCGAAGCGGTCCACGCCAGGTTTATCTGCGAGGCTGAAGCGGCCGTTGCAGTCAAGTTTGTGGGCGCCGTCGGCGGGGTGGTGTCCGGCGGAGCGGGAGTGCTAACGCTGGCCGTGTTGGAGTAGGCGCTCAAGTTGCCTGCAGCGTCGGTGGCACGGACGCGATAGGAATAGGAAGTGGAAGCGATCAGGCCGGTGTCGCTGAAGGTCGTGGTCGTGGGTGTGGATATTTGCGCGAAGTTCGAGCAGGCTGCTCCCGTGCAGCGTTCGACCATGTAGCCGGTGACGGCGACGTTATCCGTTGAAGCGGTCCACGCCAGATTTATCTGCGATGCTGAAGCGGCCGTTGCCGCCAAGTTTGTGGGCGCTGTAGGCGGGGTAGTGTCCGGCGGAGCAGGAGTGCTAACGCTGGCCGTGTTGGAGTAGGCGCTCAAGTTTCCTGCGGCGTCGGTGGCGCGGACGCGATAGGAATAGGAAGTGGAAGCGATCAGGCCGGCGTCGCTGAAGGTCGTGGTGGTGGGCGTGGCGATTTGCAGGAAATTCGAGCATCCTGCGCCCTGGCAGCGCTCGACCCGGTAACCGGTCACGGCAACGTTGTCGCTAGAAGCGGTCCAGGCCAAGTTTATCTGCGAGGCTGAGGCCACCGTTGCCGCCAAGTTTGTGGGCACTGTTGGCGGGGTGGTGTCCGGCGGAGCGGGAGTGCTAACGCTGGTCGTGTTGGAGTAGGCGCTCAAGTTGCCAGCGGCGTCGGTGGCGCGCACGCGGTAGGAATAGGAAGTGGAAGCGATCAGGCCGGTGTCGCTGAAGGTCGTGGTTGTGGGCGTGGCAACTTGCGTGAAGTTCGAGCAGGCCGTGCCCGTGCAGCGTTCGACCATGTAGCCGGTGACACCAACGTTGTCGGTCGACGCGGTCCACGCCAGGTTTATCTGCGATGCTGAAGCGGCCGTTGCCGTCAAGTTTGTGGGTACTGTGGGCGGGGTAGTGTCCGGCGGAGCAGGAGTGCTGGCGCTGGCCGTGTTGGAGTAGGCGCTCAAGTTTCCAGCGGCGTCGGTGGCGCGCACACGATAGGAATAGGAGGTGGAAGCGGTCAGGCCAGTGTCGCTGAAGGTGGTGACAGTCGGCGTGGCGATTTGCGCAAAGTTCGAGCAGGCTGCTCCCGTGCAGCGTTCGACCCGGTAGCCAGTGACGCCAACGTTGTCGGTCGAGGCCGTCCAGGAAAGATTGGTCTGTGTGGCCGAAGCCGCGCTGGCTGTCAGGCTCGTCGGTGCAGTCGGCGGCGCGGTATCTGGCGAGGCCGAGGTCTTCGCCGTCGAGATCGCGGAGAAAGCGCTGAGATTGCCGGCAGCGTCGGTGGCGCGCACGCGGTAGGAATAGGAGGTGGAAGCCGCCAGGCCCACGTCGCTGAAAGTGGTGCCAGCTGCCGTGGATATTTGCGCGAAGTTCGAGCAGGCCGCGCCCGCGCAGCGATCGACCATGTAGCCGGTGACGCCGACATTATCGGTCGAAGCCATCCAGGAAAGATTGATCTGGGTGTCCGAGACGACGGTGCCAGTCAGACTCGCCGGCGCTGTGGGCGCGATGGTATCTGGCGGCGCAGCAGAGGAGCCAGATTTGCAGCCGGTCACCACAAAGGAGAGGCACAGAGCGCAAATCATAGCGCAAGAAGATCCGGAGACGGCGCGATTCGCGAGGACTCGCTTCACGTGCATCAACTCCACTTGATTTCGATTTGCGGCAAAGAATGCAGGAAGTGCCCCGTGCGGAAGAGACGCTTCCCCTTAAGAAAAAAGTAGCACGGACCATGCGACACGGGCAGATTACGCAGGGGCGAGTGTCCGACTGTGTCACTGTTCTATGGGACAGTGGCCTGAAATTATGCCGCGCGAGGAAGGCAATCCCAGTATGTCCAAGACAGCGGGTTAGGAGCCGCTCGGCCAAAGTTTGCGGACGAAATTGCGGACACGATCGACAAAGGAAACGGTGATAGGGGCTTCAGGCTTCGGAGCATTCGTCCCGGCGGCCGATTTGGACGCGGGCGGCGGCCCTGGCGCGACGGCAGCGATGGCCACGCCTTCAACGCGGCCTTGGAAAATGACCGTGGGCCGCACGCGAACACGCCGCACCAGAACGATCATCTTCGGATCGACCTCCGGATGGACCTTGGTATTGGCGTCATAGATCAGCGGCGGCATAAAAACCTGATAGACGGGCTCCTCCAGGACGGGGGATGTTTCCACAGTTGCGGGCTGGGTGTTCGGGTTTGCGTCGGGGGCTTTCTTGAGCGCCTCCTCGGCGGTTGCGAGCTGGCTGACTTCAGGCTGCGGTGTAGGAGTTGCTTTTGCAGCTTGTAGATCGCAGCTGCAGTGGCCGGCGCTGGTGCGAAGGCTGTCGAGCTGTCCGTTAACGAGGAGGACGTCGCCAGCCTCCGGGATGAGCACGCTCTGCCCGGTCAACTGCTGCTCGACACGGACGGCGCCACGATTCGCGCGGATGCACATGGCGCCCGCAGTGTCGAAACCGACGAGGACGTCGCGCGGCGCTTCGCCAATGGCGACGGCTTGCGCCTGGATTTGAGGAGTGTAGATGGTCAGGGCGAGCTCGCGCTCGATGTGCGCGTGAATCGTGCCTGTATCGAGGGCGATCGTCAGCGAGCCACCGGATTTGAGGACCGACAGATGCGCCGGACCGCAAATGCTGATTTGCCCGCCTTCCACAAGATCGATGCGCGCGGCGCCCGATTTGACGCGCACGTCGCTGCCACTGCGCAGGACGGTTTTCGCCTGGCCGTGGACGACCTCGACACTCAGGGGTCCGTTGACGGTGATGGCTTCGCCGTCGATGACGCCCACGGAGTCGGAAAGCGGTTCATCGGGACGCGCGGCGGCTGCGGCGAGCAGCCCAGCGCAAAGGATGGCGATGCAAGCCGCCGGAACTGCGGCCCGGCGCCAGCATTCGAATGAGTTGGAGAAGACCGTCACTCGGTGATACTCCCCGTCACGGAGGCAGAAAGTCTCGCCTATACTATACGTCGGCGGCCTTGCAGCCGCACGCAGAGGATGATGACGACACCCGACGCAACCGTAGAGGCGACGAAAAAATCAGAGCAGGAGCCCGTGAATGCGCATTACGACATCCGGCTGCCTGATCTGCCGTGGTCGCGGCGCGTGCAGATTCCGATCATCGCCGCAGTAGTGTACAGCGTGATTCGAATGCTCGGTCCGACGCTGCGCTACGAAGTGCTGGGCTGGCAGCATGCCGAGCGCGTGTATGCGGCAAAGAAGCAATGTATCTGGGCTTTCTGGCACCGCGTGATTATTCCGATTGTGTGGTGGTATCGAAACCACGGCGTGGTGGTGATGAACACCACGGCGTTCGACGGGCAATGGACGCGCAAAGTGATCGAGTGGCTGGGATTCGGAACGGCGCAAGGCAGTTCTTCGCGCGGGGGATTGCGCGGGCTGGCAGTGATGGCGCGGCGATTGGAACAAGGCCTCGATTGCGCATTCACGATTGACGGACCGCGCGGGCCGCGGTACGTCGCCAAGCCGGGTCCGGTGATGCTGGCGCGGAAAACGGGATGCCCGATCATGGTTTTTCACATTGGCGTGGAACGCGGGAGGACGTTTGAGAAAACGTGGGACCATTTTTTGATGCCTGCACCTTTTTCGCGGACGATGATTTTGTTTGCGCCGCCTATTTATGTTCCGGCGGATGCAAGCGCAGAGGCGATGGAAGCGAAGCACGCGGAGATGCAACGGGAGCTGGAACGAGTGCGGGATATCGCGGAGAGCTGGTATTCGCTGAGTGATGGCAAGCGGGAAGGGCATCGCGCCGAGTTTAATCGTTGAGCTAATCGACAAAAGGTTTTGATGCTATCAACGAGTAAGCGAACGCCATGAAAAAGAGATTAGCCTCGGCTTTGCTTTTGCTTACCGCGCTTGTAGCAAGCCTCAGTACTCGTGAAAATGCCCAGGTTGCGAACCCACCTTCTAGGGGTTTGCGCGAACCTGTTTCTACCGGAAACATCCAGTGCGATCGGAATTGGCTTTCGACCCGGAGTGCCAACTTGATTTCGCCATCAGGTATTACTGCCAGCGTCGAACTCCGCGGCAAGATGCTTGTTGGCAAGACCACTGATGACAGTCGATGCGAGACAACATGGATTCTCCATCTCGCCGGCAAAGGAACATCTCAAACCATAGTCCTAGATACCCGAGACGATGAACTGTATTACGAGCATGTTTTCGAGATGGATGGCTGGTCAAGAAATGGATCCCTTCTCTTACTGTCGCAAATCCTAACGGCTGGCGACTGGGACGAAACAACCCCCCCTTGTCTATGACATTCAAAATCATCGAATGTGGCGTATTGAATTGGCCCCACTATTCGACAAATTTGCCCCCAAAGATTGTCCAGTCTATTTCCGCGCGATGGGGTTCACGAGCCCAGGCAAGATCATGCTCGATGTGGGTTCGCTTGACCAAAACGATCCATCCCCCGGTGAAAAACCTTGCTTTCAAAATAGTGTCTGGGAACTTGATTACACTCAGAAGCGAGTAGCGAAAGTCTCAGACAACCATACATTTGTGAGTTTCGGAACAGTCTCGGGAAAGAGATCGTCGCCCTCGCGAGAGTGATGCGTTCGGATCGTCAGAACTAGGTCAATGCTCTCAGTTGCCGGTGCGTTCGCCAAGTTTGACGGGAATGTCCATTTTTTTGCCGCCACGGTAAACGGTCACGGTCACGTTGTCGCCGGGGCGCTTGTGGTTGAGGACCAGGTTGACGTCGAGTTGACTCACGACTTTCTGGCTGTCGATGGCCACGATGACGTCGCCTCCGATGGCGATCTTGCGCATGCCTGCTTCCGCGACACGATTGCCGCCTTGAATGCCGGCGGCAGCGGCCGGGCCGCCTTTCGTCGCTCTCTCCACAAGCAAACCTTCTCTCACGGGCAGGTCCAGCGCTTCGCCTAGCCAGCCGCCGATGGGCAGCGTTTCCACGCCGAGAAAGGCGCGGTGCACGCGGCCGTCGGTCATGAGATCGTTGGCAATGTTCTTTGCGGAGTTGATGGGAATGGCGAAGCCGATGCCTGCGGTGGTGCCGCTGGGCGTGTAAATCGCGGAGTTGATGCCGATGACTTCGCCGTGCGAATTGATGAGCGGGCCGCCGGAATTGCCGCGGTTGATGGCGGCGTCGGTCTGAATGGCTTCATCAATGAAAGTGGTTTGACTGGTTTGCACGGTGCGTCCGAGGGCGCTGACAACGCCGGTGGTGAGCGTGGACTGGAAGCCGAAAGGATTGCCGATGGCGAGGACTTTTTGGCCCACCTGGAGCGATCCGGAATCTCCCAGCGACAGCGCCGCGAGGTGCTTTCCCTTGGGATCGATTTTCAAGAGAGCGACGTCATTGCGCTGGTCGGCGCCGATGAATTTCGCAGGGAAGTGGGATTGATCGCCGAGCACAACTTCGATGGACTGGGCGCCTTCGACGACGTGGAAATTGGTGAGGATGTAGCCGCGCGCATCAATCACGAAACCGGAGCCGGCGCCTTCGACGGGGACAGGGTCCATGAAGAAATCATATTCCGTCGCCTTGGTGAGAATGTTGGCCACGGCTGGGGATGCCTGCCGGTAGACACGCACGTTGATCGATTCATCGCCGGTCAGGGAAGCATCGCGCTGCGCCGTCTCGGCGGGTGAGCTCGAACCGCCGAGGGGCACGGCTTCGACGTTGGTGGGTTGGCGGGGGCCGAATCGCGCGCCGGCCCAGTAGGCGCCGAGGAGAAGAACCAGCGCGGCAAGAATGATGCGTGCGCGGTTGGAGGAATTTACTGCGTTCATGTTTGTCGTCCCTTCTGATGCACCGATGCCCATAGTATAAGGAAAATCTCGAAACGGGTCACCGCGTGGTCTGATTGCGGCGGAGCTTGGCCGCGAGAGCTTCGACCTGGCGGCGGGTTTCCTCGAGGGAGCCGGAACAGTCGATTTTTTCGGTGGCGAGGCGCAGTTTTTCGTCGACGGGAAGCTGCGCGGCGATGCGGCGGCGTGCTTCGGCTTCGCTGAGGCCACGCGCGACGAGGCGCTCGAGTTGCTGTTCAGGCCTGCACCAGGCAACCACCAGGCCATCCAGCTTTTTGTGAATACTGGATTCGATCAGAAGCGCGGCTTCCACAAAGGCGGCATCGCGTGTGCCGCCACGCTGCCATTCCTCGAATTGACGGAAGACGACTTCGGCGACGCGAGGATGAACGATGGCGTTGAGGCGGTCGAGTCTGGCGCGATCGGCAAAGACGATGGCGCTGAGCTTTGTCCGGTCGACGCGGCCGTCCGCGGCGACCACGGCCTGGCCGAATTCCTGCAGGACCTCGTTGAACGCGGGCTGGCCGGGCTCGATGAGCCGGTGAGCCAGGGAGTCGGCATCGAGGACCGCGAAGCCCATTTCGCGGAGCATGGCGGCGACGGCGCTTTTGCCGCTGGCGATGCCGCCGGTGAGTCCGAGTCGGAGCATGATCGTGAATTATCGCGCGCTGGCGGTTGATTGCGTTGCGGAAAATTTTGGCGAGGCGCGGCGGAGGCGCGCGGCTTTGACGGTGTTGCTCATGAGCATGGCGATGGTCATGGGGCCGACGCCGCCGGGCACGGGCGTGAGCGCTCCGGCAACGTTGACGGCGCCGGGATGGACGTCGCCGACAAGAGCGCTTCCTTTGACGCGGAATTTTTCGAGGCGTTCTGGAAAGTTGTGAAAAAGCCGCTCGGCTTCTTTGGGGTCCGTAACGCGGTTGGTGCCGACATCGATGACCGTGGCGCCGGGCCCCCCTGCCGTGGCAGACCTGATCCAGTCCGCTTCCACGTAGCCGGCTTTGCCCATGGCGGCGACAATGATATCGGCGCGGCGGAGGACATCGGGCAGGTCGCGCGTTTTGGAGTGGCAGATTGTCACGGTGGCGTTGGCATGCATGAGGAGGAGGGCCATGGGTTTGCCGACGATGTCGCTGCGGCCGAGGACGACGGCGTTGGCGCCTTCGATCTTGATTTCGTTACGGCGAAGAATTTCCATGCAGCCAGCCGGAGTGCAGGCGACCAGGCCGGGGCGTCCGCTGATGAGGCGGCCGAGATTGACGGGATGAAAACCGTCCACGTCTTTGGCGGGATCGACGGCTTCGAGGATGCGCTTGGTATCCACCTGCGGAGGGAGCGGAAGCTGGACGAGAATGCCATCGACGTCGTTGTCGCGGTTCAGGTCTTCGACGACGGCGAGCAGATCGAGGGTGGTCACGCTGCCTGGCGGCGTGAGGAGCGCGCTGGAGAGGCCGAGCTGTTGGCAGGCGGCGATTTTGCTTTTGACGTAGAGCTGCGAGGCGGGATTTTCGCCGACAAGGACCGCCGCGAGGCCTGGGCGAACGCCGGCCGCAGTGAGCAACCGGACTTCGTCACTCAGCTCGGCGAAAATTTGGTCGCGGATTTTCTGGCCATCCAGGGTCCGTGCGGTCATTCCTGGCTCGCTTTCTTGGCTGAAGCGCAGGCAGCAACGCCGATGATAGCACGGAGGTGTGTGCTGGCTTTGGCGGATGGCGAGCTGTTGAAACGTCAAAACGTCCGAACGTTGGTGAAGAGGAGCCGAGGACCCCCCCCCGTGTTTTTGTAAGTGTTGCATCTAAAGGGCTTAGCTAGGCCGTAAGTCTTTTGTTTGCGACCAAATCGGACATCCATGAACAAATCTTCAAACGCCGCCCAGCGCCATACGGCGCGGCTATCTTCCTCCGTCAACCTTACACTCCCAAACTCACGCCGCGCGGAGTACGTAGCTTCCTTCCTCGACATGCCTCCAGCAACCAACTCCTCGATCTTCTCTTCGAGGTGCTCCCGAATCTCTTCCGAGAGATCACCGTAGATTCGTCGCCGCGAGAATAATTGCCTCAGCCAACTCATGATTCACCCGGCATCAAGACGCGCGTAATTCCTTCGAGCATCTTTTCAAAACGCGATACTTCATGCTCTAGATGCTTCGCTCCCTTTGCCGTCAGCTTGTAAGTACGAACTCGACGATGGG